>Ga0209390_10001449_pt1 | contig 45897 bp, 41 predicted proteins | sample BON01_FD_187212 | JGI IMG/M metagenome (GOLD analysis project Ga0209390, IMG submission 187212) | Freshwater microbial communities from Lake Bonney liftoff mats and glacier meltwater in Antarctica - BON-01 (SPAdes) (version 2) | ecosystem: Environmental > Aquatic > Freshwater > Ice > Glacier...
TGTTTTTCATACCTCAATTATAGAGCCACTTTTTAGGGCGAATCGAGGTTTTTGATCTCTTTTCGCCCTACTTTTTTAACCGCAGAGCCACTAACCATCCACTTCCCCGCCGGTGGGATAGGCTCTACTTAGAAGCACGACGTTGCTACACCAATCCTTCAACACTAAACGTAATGAAGCCCCCACGGGGAATAGTCTTGCGAACGGCTCTCGCTCTGGGCGAAATGTCAGCTTCAACCATCGAAGACTCAAGACATGCCTGAACTCAACTGGATCGGAAAAGCCGCCGTCGTTAAACACCATAAGGAGGTGCCCTTTCGCCTCCTTGAACCCGACCTGAAACTCAACTGCGGCGACCCCGAAAGTGGCAATCTCATCGTCGAGGGGGACAATGGCATCCTCAACGACCGAAGCGACCTCGGCGGCAACGTGCTCAACCAGCGCACGCTCGACTATCTGCAGCGCGACTTCCCGCACGACGGCCTGAAAACCATCTACGGGGCGCGGAGCCGCTATCAGCCTGCTCGCCTCAAAGCTGCTCAAATCGAATTCAAACAATTGCCTTACTCAATCGACTTATGACACAGTTTAGCCCAACAAACGTAGGGGCGCGACTTGTCACGCCCGCCGAGAATCCAGCCGACAACGCTGCGGGCGTCACAAGTGACGCCCCTACCTCCTAACTCACTATGGCACTCTCACGCTACCACTCAGCACTCACCGAAGACGGCCTCCGCACGAACCCGGAGAGCCAGTATTTCGAGCGCAAAGGCCGTGAGACCAAGCCCAGCAAAATTGCCAATGAGTTGATCGGCATGCTCAATGCAGGCGGCGGCACCCTCGTCTATGGAATCGCGGACGACGGCACGGTCGAAGACTTGCAGCGGGGCAGCTTGCTGCCAGACACGCCACCCGACCTCGACCGCTACCGCAGACTGGTGCACGAGTTCATCAAGCCACCGGCAAACATCGAGATTGAGGAGGTTTATCTCGCGGATGGCGCACTCGTGTTTCTCTACCACGTCGATCAAGACTACGAACGGCTTTTCGCCCGAGAGGACAACGAAGCGGTCTATCTGCGGGTCGCTGCGGACAATAAGGGGCCGCTCAACAGAGACGAAGTCAAAAAGCTGGAATACAACAAAGCGATCCGCTCCTACGAAGACGAGCCACGAGAGGATTTTGATCCTGCCGACTTAAACACTGCAACCTGCGAAACCTACCGCAAGGCGATGCGTTTCGAGGGCAGTTTCGAGAAGCTTGCGGTCATACGCAATTTGGCGCTCAAAAAGGAAGGGCATGTGTTGTTTAGAAATGCAGCCATCCTACTCTTCGCAGAAGACCCGAGCCAATACATCGCCAACGCCTACGTTCGCTATGTCCGCTACCAGGGGACTGAGCGAAAATCGGGCCGTGAATTTAACGTCGTTAAAGACGAACGCTTTGAGGCATCGATCCCCATCTTAATTGAGCGACTCGAAGCTTTCATGCAGGCAACCTTGCGGGACTACTATTTCCTCAATATGGAGAACGGCCGTTTCGAGTCCGTACCGGAGTATCCTAAAGGAGCTTGGCTTGAAGGTATCGTTAATGCGCTCTGCCACCGTTCCTACAATCTGCACGGCAACGCCATTTATATTAAACATTTCGACGACCGCCTAGAGATCTCAAACAGCGGGCCGCTGCCTGCCCAAGTCACCATCGAAAACATCCGCGAGCAGCGCTATGCCCGCAATCCACAGCTCGCGCGCGTGCTGGCCGACATGCAATACGTGCGCGAGCTGAACGAGGGAGTGCCTCGTATCTTCAATGCCATGCGCGAGTCGATGTTGGCGCAGCCTGTGTATAAAGATGAAGCCAGCATCGTCACCCTGACGCTACGGAATAAGGTAACCGATCACAAAGAAACCATTTTTAGCGAAACACTCGAACGCGTCGAAGAACACTGGAAGAATTTGAACAAGAGCCAGCGTCAAATCATTCAACTCTTACTCAGCCACCAAGAAGTAAACATCCCTGAAATGGCGAAGGCGCTCCAACTAACCGAGCACGCGATCCGGTATAATTTGAAACGACTGGAAGCACTGGAAATTATCGAGAGACTAAGCGATAAACCACGTGATCGGCACGCCCCCTTTCGCTTTAAGAACAAATAAGGTAAAAAGTGCTCAAGATAAGGTAAAATCTTAAATAACTCACAACCAACAGCTTACGTAAATTTTAACCAGAAAACATAAAATAAGAATAAAAGTGCCCCAAATAAGGTAAAATCATAAAAACCTAACAAACAACAGCTTACTAGATTTCTTCTCGAATCCCGCTAGTTAAGGATAAAAACGGCCGAATTAAAGATAAAGCACCTCATATAAGGATAAAACGACATTCCTCCCCGACAAACTGACCATGCAACTCAAAGATTACCAAAGCGAACTGCTCGACGATTTTGAGGGCTTCCTCGACGGCTGCCGGGTCGAAGACAGCCCGGCCAAGGCCTTTGCCAACAGCACGAAGGCGTGGCTCGGCTTTGCCGCGCCCTATCGTCCGCTACCAGCGACCGAGAGCAACCCGACCGCTGAAGAAACGCCTTTCGTCTGCCTACGTGTGCCCACCGGCGGCGGTAAAACCTTCCTAGCTGCCCACGCCATCCAACGCGTCACCCGCAGCTACTTGCCGAGCGAGTACGCGCTCACCCTCTGGCTGGTGCCGACCGAGGCCATCCGCACGCAAACTCTACGCGTGTTGAAAAACCCCGAGTCCCCCGCGCATAAATCCATTCGCCGTGAGGTGGGCAATTTCACTGTGATGGAAGTGAACGAGGCGCTCTACATGCAGCCTTCAACATTGGAAACGGGACACGTCATCATCGTCGCAACGATGCAGAGCTTTAAGCGGGAAGACACCAGCGGTCTGACCGCCTACAAAGAAAACGGCAATCTCATGCCTCACTTCCGTGGAGTTACGGATAAAGCCGTCGTGGGCAACCACTCCCTCGTCGATGTCTTCCGCCTGCGCCGCCCTTTCATCGTAGTCGATGAGGCGCACAACGAAGGCACCGCGCTGGCCATCGATACCCTCTCTAGCTTTTGTCCCTCTGTGGTGCTGGAGCTGACCGCCACACCTGACCGCAAGCACGCTCCCAGTAATGTGCTTCGCAGTATTTCCGCTTCGACTCTGCAAAGCTACGACATGCTCAAGCTGCCGCTAGAGCTCGCTGTGCATGAAGATTGGCAAGTGGTGCTGCGCGACGCGCTCGCTCGCCGAGACCAGCTAGAAATCGACGCCGAAGCCGAACGAAAGCAGACAGGTGAAGCGATACGACCGGTGCTTTTCATCCAGGCGGACAAGGAGAGCCAAACACGCGACACCTTCACGCCCGACGTGGTGAAACAACGACTGATCGATGACTTTGGAAAACGCCCCGAAGACATTGCAATCGTCACAGGCAAAAAAGACGAGCTTGGCGATCGCCAAGTCGGTGACGCTGACTTCCCCCGAATCATCATCACAGTGGACAAGCTTCGCGAGGGCTGGGACTGCCCCGTGGCCTATGTGCTGATGACTTTCCGCAACAGCAGCAGTGCGACCGCCGTCGAACAAGTCGTGGGGCGCGTGCTGCGGATGCCTTCGGTCAAACGCAAGCAGCACGAAACGCTCAATCGCGCCTACGCCTACGCCTGCTCGAATCAGTTTGGTGAAATCGTGCAAAGCCTCCGCGACGGCCTTGTGCAAAACGGCTTCGAGCAAATGGATGTGAAGGAACTGATCATCGCACCGACGGAGAATGAGGATGATCTTTTCACGCAACTTGAGGAAACGGTGCTACCACTTCCTGAAAACGAAGAAGGCGTGATCTGCACGCCGGATCTCAGTGTGTTTTCGACGGCCGACCTCAAGAAGATCGACGTCACGCCCGAAGCAGGACGTATGACCGTGCAAGGGAAAGTCACACCTGCGCTGCGCAAGAAGATACTCAGCGCGTTCAAGGATGAAAGCCACAAGAGCAGCATCGAGCAAGCGCTCACCCTCCAAGCGGAGAAACAAGCCCCCGAAAGACCGCAAGCACCCTGTCGCAGAGGCGAAACCTTTTCCGTGCCGCAACTGCTCATACAGCAAGGCGACTTTCTCACACTCTTTGACGAAACCACCCTGATTGAGGGCGACTGGGAGCTGGCCAGCTTTGATCCCGTGCTAAGCGAGCAAGAATTCCCCACCAACCAGGAAGCGATCCAACGCGCTCGCTTTGGTATCAATAAAAAGGAAAAAATTGATGTCCGCGCCTACGATGAACTTGAAGCGCAACTCAGCCTGCTCGACGACGAGGGAGGCTGGGATATACTTTCCCTGACTTGCTGGCTCGATAGCAACATACTCTTCACGTATGCAGGTCGTGGCGAAAAAATTGCGTGGATTCGACGAACGCTTGAAGAGTTGATGAATCAGCGCGGACTCACGATCGAAACACTCGCCTACCGTAAATTTAGACTACGTAAAGCAGTCGAAAATAAACTGAAATCCGGTCTGCAGAAAGTGCAACAAGCGGCATTCAAAGAGATCCTCGCACAAGAAGTGAAACTTAACGAAGTCCTCGGAGAACTGGATAACATTCGCAAGGTCGTGACCGAGGCAGGAAAGAACGATATCATCTTCCGCGAAGGTCACTACGCCTATGATGACCCTTACTCCGGCTTCTACCAATTCAACAAACATTTCTTCGGAGTCATTGGCAACATGAAGAGCCAAGGCGAAGAATTCGAATGCGCCATGTTTCTAGATCAAATGCCCGAGGTCGAATACTGGGTGCGAAACGTGGAAAAGAAGCCTGGCTCCTTTTGGCTGCCCACATCACGCTACCGCTTCTATCCCGATTTTGTAGCCAAGCTGAAAGATGGCCGTATCCTAGTCGTCGAATACAAAGGCGGCAAACTCTCCGAAGCAGCCTCCGAAATAGAGAAAAACGACATTGGACAGCTTTGGGCATCGCGCTCGGAGAATTGCCTTTTTGTGATGGCGATTGATCGTAATTGGCAATCGATACGTGACGTGCTGTGACGATTGCAATACATTCGAGAATCTAGCCTTCTCTCTTACAGATTTACTCTCAAACTGTTAGCCTATGACCCCACGAAAATCCCACCTCACTCTCCTTGCCTGCATCATTGGCACCAGCCTCTCCCTGCAAGCTGATGTTTCACTGCCGAATATCTTTGGCGATCACATGGTTCTGCAGCGGGAACAAGCCAACCCCGTCTGGGGCAAGGCCGATGCGGGCGAGAAAGTGACGGTCTCGATCGACGGCCAGTCGCACAGCACGGTTGCCGCCACAGACGGCACATGGCGCATTAAGCTGGACCCGCTCACAGTCGGCGGCCCCTACGAGCTCACCGTTCAGGGGAACAACACAGTGACCTTCAAAGATGTCCTCGTCGGCGAGGTCTGGATCTGCTCCGGGCAGTCAAACATGCAGTGGCCGCTCAAAAAATCCGACCATGCAGAGCTCGAAATCACCTCCGCTAACTATCCCGAAATCCGCCTCATCTCCGTGCCTCAAGTCGGCACTCAAGAAGCACAGGATGATTTCAACGGGCAATGGGAAGCCTGCACGCCTGAGACCGCGGCCGATTTCTCAGCTGTCGGCTACCTCTTCGGCAGGCGCCTCCACAATACGCTCGGCGTGCCAATCGGCCTGATCGACAACGCATGGGGCGGCTCAGCCGCCGAAGCCTGGATCCCGCGCGAAACCTTCGAAGCGGACGGAGGCTACGCAGAACTGCTCGCCGCCTGGGATGCCAAAGTCGCGGCCTACACCGACGAAATGCATGCCGCCAAAATCGCTGAATTCGAAGCATGGGAAGCTGCGGGCAAGCCAAAGCCGAACAAGAGTATGCCAAGAGACATTCGCGTGGGGCAACATCGCCCGGGCAATCTCTTCAACGGCGTATTAAACCCCACCATTGGCTACGGCATACGCGGCGTCATCTGGTATCAAGGCGAATCCAACGCGGGTCGCGCCTACCAATACCGCGACCTCTTTCCCCTCATGATCACCACATGGCGCGAGCTCTGGCAGCAGGGCGACTTCCCCTTCTATTGGGTGCAACTGGCCGATTTCCAAGCAGAAGTAGACGAACCCGGAGATAGCAACTGGGCTGAACTGCGCGAGGCACAGACCATGACGCTCGCACTCCCTAACACCGGCGAAGCCGTTATTATTGACGCCGGCGAAGGCCGCGACATCCACCCGCGCGACAAGCAAACTGTGGCCAATCGCCTGGCACGCCTCGCACTGGCTAAGGACTACGGCTATACCATGGCTTCCGACAGTCCGCGCTACGCAGCCATGGAAACAAAGGACAACGCCATCACGCTCACCTTCGACCACGTCAGTAATGCAGGACTCTACGCCTTCGACGTGCAAGAGCCCAAAGGCTTCGCCATCGCCGGCGAAGACAAAGCCTTCGTCTGGGCTGATGCCAAGATCATCGGCAAGAACCAGGTCGAAGTCTCCAGCCCCAGCGTGCTCAATCCCGTCGCGGTTCGCTACGGCTGGGCAACCAACCCCGTCGTCAATTTACAAGACCGCAATGGCCTACCCGTCACCCCCTTCCGCACCGACGACTGGCCGGGCACCACGGTCAACAACGTGAAGTAAGCACGCATGCAAAACGCCTGCAGCTTTTCGGACTGCCGAAAATATCGCTACACCCTCCTCCACCAATGGGACGAACTCTTCGAGCGGCGGCGAGCGATTTTCATCTGCCTCAATCCATCCACTGCGGATGAAAACAAACTCGACCCGACGCTGACACGGATCAAATCCTTCAGCGAGCGCCTTGGTGCGAACGAGTTTCTGATGCTCAACATCTTCGCCTACCGCGCGACCGACCCCAAAGACATGATGGCGGTTGCAGACCCCATCGGCCCCGAAAACGATGCACATATCCAAACAGCGATCACCGAGGCCTACGAACTCAACCAAGGCGGCTTAGACATCATCGGCGGCTGGGGGAACCACGGCCTCCACAGAAACCGCCAAGTTGCATTCCTAGAGCTAATGCTCCCTTACCGAAAACTACCGAAGCTGAATATTGCCTGCCTCGGAAAAAACGCCAATCAAACGCCAAAGCACCCGCTCTACATCGCAGCGAACAGAAACTTTGAGGCGCTTTAAAGTGAGTTGAGTCCCCGTGAGTGTCCATTTTTTAACCGCAGATTCACGAAGATGAACGCAGATTTGATTATAATTCTGGATCTCTGATCTCCCATCCTTCGCTCTGCGAGCGACGCAGGGCGCGGCTGACCTCCGTCTGAATTTAGGATTAATCGTAGCTGAGACGTTAACGCTTTGGGCGATCGGAGCCAGATGCTCCAGCCGTCCAAAATCTTACGATTCACTTGCCGATCACGACTACTTCCGCAAACTGACGCGCTCACATGGGATCCTGATTGGGCGAGCCGAGCACGTGGAAGTGCAACTGATCAGTCCGGTGAACTTCCCCCCGAAGATACGTCGCATCATCGAGCAGTTCCTGGAGCAATTAAACGCCACAGATCTAGAATTGCCGGACGGTTCTGGGCGCAAAATACGGCTTCTTCTGGGCTCCAAAGCGGGAATCCAACTTGCCCGCGACTAACCGCAAAAAATGCCTATTTAGTGAGTTCTGAAGTTATAGTCACTTGTTACTCTTTCTCGCGAATCATCCTGAGGGCTTGACCTTGTCTCAATTTCTCTCAACTTCACAAGTTACTGATGAGAAATACTATATGCTGACATCTACAAAAGAGTCGTTTTCCTTGGTAATTATTGGTTCATTCAATCCAGTAATCCTCAATCCAGACTGGCTTAAAGACCAGGAATTATTATCTTGGGAAGATGCAGAACAAACTAAATTAGAAATCGTATCTTCTGATTTGTGTCAGCTCACCTTACCTTTTGGCGAGTTGATAATGACGACAGACCGGTTTCAAGTTAGCACGACCGATTTGCTACACGCCAATCGTTTGCGTGACTTAGCGCATGGCACACTGCTAATACTACGACATACTCCCCTGACTGGTTTTGGCCTGAATTGCGGGGCTCACTATAGGGCTAAGAATGCAGAAGAGTGGCATGCAATTGGCCATTATCTTACACCGAAGAGTACCTGGGATAAATTTCTTGAAAAACCTGGCATGCACAAATTAGAGATTCAGGGTCTTCGCAAAGACGATTATTCTGGCTCCATAAACATACGTCTGGAACCGTCTTCCCATTTCAAGAGTCCAGAATGTGGAGTGTTTCTTACCGTCAACGACCACGTCCATCTTACTGAAGAAAATGTCAAAAAGAATTTCGAAAATTTCAACAATTACTTCCTAAATTGGGGAAATCTAACTGAAGAAACGATTGAATTCAGAAACTCAATTATGAGAGACATATTAAGTTCAATATAATAATGAATACCACATTTATTAAGTCAGATTGTATTATTGATCCTAGTATAGACCGCGACCTAAGTTCTTTTGCGGATGCAGAGTGTCGTGATGAACCTGAATTATTTTCTCATTTAGGCTCATTATGCTCTAACAATAAATCTTACCAGAGTGTTATACTAAATCACCTGAAACGGAGTTCTGATTATATCTCTTCTATTGAAGAAATAACGGAAGAAACAACATCAAGCCACAGCGCCAATAATTCAGCTCCGGCAAGTAGATTCTTTCAGTTGAATCGCTGGGATGGCTATATATCTTCTATTATCAGTGAAGAGGAAACCGTTGAAGCCATTTTAACTGACAGTAAGAGCTCGGAAGTAGAGCATGCGGTTTTTTCTATTGAGGAGTTTTCACAAGGTGATCGCGAGCTACTGCGCCCGGGCTGTTTGATTGAATGGCAGATCGGATATAAAGAAATCCCGAGTCGCTTAAGAACCTCTGAGATTCGAGTTCGACGGATCCCCTTATTAACTCCAGAGGCAATTATGCAGGCAGATAAAAACGGTGAAGATTTCTACGATCAACTTGACTGGTAATAACTCGGGTGATTCTCCCTCGGATGATGTAATTGAGATTACTACGTTCGGTTTCGGCATTGGAGAATCACTCTGTATTCATCTAGGCAATGGAGATTAGGCTATAGTTGATTCATGTATCGAAAAGGAAACTCGCAAGCCAGCTGCTTTACATTACCTCGAGTCCTGCGGGATTAATCTAGAAAAAGTTAAACTTTTAGTGATTACTCACTGGCACACTGACCACATTGCTGGATCTGCTCAGATTTTGCGCAATTGCCCGAATGCGGTTTTATCAATATCATTCGCGTTGCGAACAAAAGAGTTAACGCAATTAATTTTAAGATTCCGACAGGTGCCCATCAAAGATAACGGCATACGTGAACTAGACGAGTTACTTTTAGAAATGGCTCGTCGAAAAAAATGTAATTTACCAAAAAGTCAGATAGTATTGGCGGGCGAAGGAACAAGACTCTATACATCTCCTGACAGTTACCCCGTTAGTGTCTATTCTCTATCTCCCTCAGCAGAGGCAACTACATCGTGTTTAGCTAAATTTGCTGATTTTTTAATGCCGGAAGAAGGCAGGGTCGTAGGTAGGTTGCCAGATATTCGCCCCAATAATACTTCGGTCGTCCTAAGAATTGAATTTGGTGAGCGATGCTTTATTTTAGGAGCTGATCTTGAGGACAAGAATTCTCCAGCAACTGGGTGGGATCGAATAGTTGAGTGCCATTTGAATGATGGTAAAGCTATTACGGAATACTACAAGGTACCTCATCACGGCTCCTCGAATGCTCATAATTCCAACATTTGGAGCAATATTATGATATCGGACGCGATCGCTACACTTACTCCATATAAGGCGGGGAAAAAACCGTTGCCTGCTCCCGAAGATGTAGCACGATTGAAGAGTTTGAGCTCAAATGTTTACCAAACTTCAATCACTACACTGAAGCCTGTTGTGCGATCTGGGGTTATTCAAAAAGAAATTAAAGCCGTAACTAAAAGCATCAGGCGCGTCCATGGAAATTATGGATATGTCCGTTCGCGCTCACACCGAAATCAACCCGAAATGTGGGAGATCGGCCTATATGGAGCAGCGTCAGCATTATAAGGTAAACTTCATAAATTTCAGACGAACCAAAAGCGGGGCAAGAGATGGGGGCGGCCCAATGTTTCATGATTTCACTTACTTCTGCATATCAGCCATTCCGACATGCCCCCCTGGAAGTGTATTTCAAGAGCTGTCCCTTAAAAATCTACTGACGCGCTTCATCCCGATCCTGAGGATCGAGGCAACTAGAGAAAACTGCGGGCAAACTTAAAATATCAAGATTACTTACCCGGGTCACCCCACAGGTTCAGGGGAGAACGTCCTTAGGCTGTTTATTCAAGACGACCCGGAGCAGTCCAACAGTGCCGTCCAGTTATTTTCAGAAAATACTGTCTGGGTCAGTCGAACAGTCATCCTCGAATGCGAGTGGGTGCTACGCTCGGCACTCCAACACTCGCGAGAGGCCATCTACGAAATGCTCGACACACTGATCCATCTTGAAGGCGTGGTTGTCGAAGGCTATCAAATCCTTTATAAGTGCCTGCAAGGCTACGCCGAGGGAATGGACTTTGCTGACGCACTCCATTTGCATAGTGCCAATCACGAAGAAATCGTATTGTACACTTTTGATAAAAAGCTCGTCAAACTAGCCAGCAGGCTAAATGCCTCCGCTCAACTTCTTTAAACTAAATGTCTTTTTCCCCCGAAGATCCGCCTACTGGCACCGAATTTATCGAGCAAACTTTGGCCGCGCCTAAACACGCGGAGGAGGCTAAGTTGCGCGATGACTTTCGGCTATTTACCAGGATCAGTGAGAGCACTGACATGAAAGGTGCTTAAAAACACTTGATTAAACTTGAACAAGTGCTTTTAAGCACTAACCTACAAACATCGAGGTTCATGCACTACAGAAAAGCACCAAGGGAAATCCGAGAGACGGTCATAGAGTGCCTACTCACCCCAGGGAGGCGTTTTCTAGGGGAGCACCCGACACGCGCATGGCTTGATAAATGGGAAATCTCCGACATAGGCCTATACGAAGAGTTAGCCCCCACAACAATGAAAGCTAAACACATAGACAGCACCGAATACCCATGTTTCGAGTGTGAAAGCGGAACCCTACAACCAATAACAAGGGACTATACGACACAACAGAAAGGGCATCCTGAAATAACAATCAATGGAGTGCCCATGCTCTGCTGTGACCAGTGCGGCGACACCGTGATTGGAGATGAAGGCAACGAAAAGATTGAGAACCAACTTCGAAAGATTACCAACGCTCTCACTCCGAAAGAGTGGCAGACGTTCCTAGATCGCTACGAACTGACACAGCAACAGGCCTCTATCATTACTGGCCTTGGCGAAAAAAATATTTCCAGGTGGCTTCGAGGGAAAGCCCGAGCCTCCGAGTCGATTAGCAACTACATCCGCCTGCTACTAGCCTCGCCCGAAGCCTTTGAGACCCTCAAACAGCGAAGGTTTAATAACGAAGAACCCGCAACTTCTTTCGTAGAAAGGCAACCAAATGTAGCCGAAAAAGTCGTCCTCAAAGAAGTCGACTACCCGAAACTAGTAAAAATCGGCATTGTCGCGAGTAGCCGTAGCCCACTGACACAACGAACAGAACTCTGCCAACTCACGAGCCACGACAACCTAATCGAATTCGCTGATGGAATGAAGGCCCATTGCTTAAAGCAGGCAGCCTTCAAAGACACCCAACAGCATTTCAGCCCGATCAGCGGTGGCCTCTGGATCAAATTAGGAGAAATGGCCGCCCATCGCATGTCAGTGGCTCCCTATAATCGCGAGAAACTATCAGATGTCGCCGACGACTTGCGGCAGTTCACTCTAAAAGAGCCACAAGAAGTATTCAACGACGTCAGAGAACGCTTAGCCAGCGCCGGTGTAGCACTTGTAGTAGTTCCGATTTTCAAACGCTCAGCCTACCGCGGCTGCACACGCCTACTCTCACCGACAAAGGCGATGATTATACATGGCCTAAAATTTAAGAACATCGCCGAGTTCTGGAAAGTGCTCTTCCACGAGATTGCTCACTTAATTCTCCACATAGAGACACCCGACGACGTGTTCGCCGAATATGAAAATCGCAGCAACGACCGCAAAGAACAAGAAGCCGACGAGTGGGCTGACAAGTCACTCATCTATAGCGAAGATCTTTTGAGCTTCATCGTCCGGCATTGCAGTCGTCGCGCGACACTCTACGACTTACACCTATTTGCTGCCGACCAGAAAGTGCATCCAGCAATTGCTGCTGAAGCCGTCAACCGGAAGGCTAAGACAGAGATATTTCCTTACGCGCATTTGAGTAAACAAGGGCTCTTCCCCCTCCTTTCACCAGAACAAGCCGAGGCTATGTGGGAAATCTCTCGAGTGAAGATCATGCCGACACCCTCAAAATAGCATCCTCCCAAAATTCACTAATTACAAAATGTCCTTTTCCCCCGAAGATCCGCCTACTGGCACCGAATTTATCGAGCAAACTTTGGCTGCGCCTGAAAACGCGGAAGAGTCGGCCTTGCGTCCGCTGTCTTTCGACGACTTTGCGGGGCAAGATAAAACACTGGAGCGCCTCAAGGTGATGGTCGGCGCGGCCCGCGATCGCGGTGATCCGCTCAATCACATCCTACTGAGTGGCCCCCCGGGGCTGGGTAAGACCACCCTCTCCCTCATTCTCGGCAACGAGATGGGCACCAAGGTGAACATCACTTCGGGGCCGGTGATTGATAAGCCGGGCGATCTGGCGGGGCTTTTGACCAACTTGAACGAGGGCGACATTCTCTTTATCGACGAGATCCACCGCATCCCGAAAAACGTGGAAGAGTATCTCTACTCCGCGATGGAAGACTTCCGGATCGACATCATGATCGATCAAGGCCCGAACGCCCGCAGTGTGCGGCTCAATCTGCCTCGATTCACGCTACTCGGCGCGACGACTCGCATGGGCTTGCTGACCGCACCGCTGCGCAGTCGTTTCACTCTGCAATCGCGCCTCAATTACTACAGCCACGCAGTGCTGCAAGGCATCATCGAGCGCACTTGCGGTATTTTAGACGTCGCCTGCGAAACTGCAGGTGCCGCTGAAATCGCTCGCCGCGCGCGTGGCACGCCGCGGATTGCCAATAATTTGGTCAACTTCTGCCGCGACTTCGCGCAGCAACGTGGCAACGGCACGATCACGAAAGCATCCGCCGCGGCTGCGTTGGAGCTGTTGGAAATCGACCAACGTGGACTCGACGAAATGGACAAGCAAATCATGCGGATCATGGCGGAGAACTACAAAGGCGGCCCCGTCGGCCTCGGCACCGTCGCGGTGGCGGTGGGCGAAGAAGCCCACACGCTCGAAGAAGTCCACGAACCCTTCTTAATCCAAGAAGGTTACCTGCAACGCACCGCGCAAGGCCGCATGCTCACCGAAAAAGGTTGGCACGTGATCGGGCTGGAGCCGAAGAAAAGTAGCGGGCAGACCGAGCTTTTGTAACTCGCATTTTGTAGGGGCGCGACTTGTCACGCCCGCCGATTCAAAGAACCCGTCCTGACGCGGGCGTGACAAGTCGCGCCCCTACGAAAAATCGAATTTCACTTCGCCGTTCACTACCTTCAGCTTGGCATCGAAGTCTTTGCCGGCTTTGGATTTGAAACCGCTGAGTGTTTCGGTGGTGCCCGTGCTGAGTAACTGCTGGGCGCTTTCGAGTGGGATCTCTTTTTGAGCCATCGTTTTCCAGATCACGAACTTGCACCCGTTGCGCCAATTGGAACAGCCGTAGGCTTTGCGCCCGATCACGATATCGCCGCCGCAGGTGGGGCATTTGCCCAGTGCTTCTTGCCCTTCCTCTTTCTTGGCTACCTCGGCTTCTTGGTAGCTCAAGTTTCCCTGTTTATCTAGGCTGATGACGACAAAGAGCTTGCGGCCCTCGACCTCGATGGGGTGCGGGGTGAGGCTGCGCTTGTGGGTCAAAATCTCGCGAGCGAGTTCGGGCTTGATCGACAAACCCCACAGCACGCTGGGCAGAACAAATTTGCAGCCTTTTTTCCACTCGGAACAACCGTAGGCCGCCTTACCGCGAATCACGTATGCGTTACAGACCGGGCAAGGGCCGAGGTTGGTGAGGCTCACAGTCTTGGCGGAGGTGCACTGTAAAATCTCGCGGGTATAGTCCGCCACTTCAGACATGAATTGTGCGGGATCATACTCCCCGCGCTCGACTTGCTTAAGGCGAAACTCCCAGTCGCCGGTGAGCTCGGGCGACTTCAGCCGCTCGTCTTGAACCAAGGAGATCAGGCCGCGCCCGGACTCGGTGCTGATTAAGTTCTTCTTTTTGCGCTCGATGTATTTGCGCTGAATTAAGACTTCAATGATCGAGGCACGCGTCGCCGGTGTGCCCACGCCTTTGTCCTTGAGCGCTTCCTTGAGGGCCTCGTCGGTCACGATCTTACCGGCAGTCTCCATCAACTGCAGCAGCGTAGCTTCGTTGAAGCGCTTAGGGGCGGATGTTTTAAACTGCGGTAGCGTGGGCGCATGCGGGTTGCGCTCGCCCTCTTTAAAATCAGGCAGCTCTTGCGCGGCATCGTCCCCCTGGGCGGGGGCCTTCGTCGTTTTCGCCGGATCGGGCTCCGCCTTTCCATAGAGCGCCTGCCAGCCCGGATCGACCAGCACCTTGCCACGCGCACGGAAGCGCTCCTCCGCCGCCAAGGCATTGACCACGGTCACGGCCTTGATACAGGGCGGATAAAAAACCGCAATCAAGCGCGTGACCACGGCATCGTAGAGCTTGCGCTCATCGCCCGCCAAATGCTCGCCGAGCACTTCGGTGGGAATAATCGCATGGTGATCGGAGACTTTTTTATCGTCCACGATTCGTGTGTTAAATGGCAAGGCTGCGGTATCGAGCGGCGCGAGTTCCTCGGGCTTGAGTCGGCGCAGGGCCTCGATCAAGGGGGGAATGGTCGGCTCGATGTCGCTACTGATGTAGCGACTATCGGTGCGCGGATAAGTGAGGTGCTTACTTTCGTAAAGGGCCTGTGCCAGCTTCAGTGTTTGGTCCGCGGTGAAGCCGTAGCGTTTATTCATGTCCTGCTGCAGCGAGGTCAGGTCATACAGCTGGGGCGGATTGGACTTCTCGTTTTTCTTGCTGACGGATTTCACCACAAGTTCCTGACCGGTGACTTTCTCCAGTATGGCGGCCGCCTTGGCTTGATCTTCGAATTTGCCACCCGTGTGCTTAAAGGTCGCCTCGCGGCAGACGGTGTGCACTTCCCAAAAATCATTGGGCTTGAAATATTCAATCTCCAGATCGCGGTTCACGATCATCGCGAGAATCGGCGTCTGCACCCGTCCGAGACTCAGCAGCAAGTTACGCTTCCCGTATTCCACCGTGAAAAAACGTGTGGCGTTGAGCCCCACGATCCAGTCGGCCTCACTGCGGCATTTGGCGGCATAATACAAGCGGTCGTATTCGGTACTAGAAACGAGTTTTTTAAAGCCCTTCTCAATGGCGGCAGTCGTCAAGGAACTGATCCATAGGCGCTTGCAGGGCTTGGCCTCGCACTCGGCCCAAGTTAGGATGTAGCGAAAGATCAACTCCCCTTCCCGTCCGGCGTCCGTGGCGCAGACGATTTCGTCGGCTTCTTCAAAGAGGCGCTTAATCGTCATCAACTGCTCATGCGCTGAGCCATCCTTGCGCGAACGCAGTTTAAATTCATTTGGGATGATGGGCAGACTGCTCAAGCGCCATGGCTTCCAGTCGGCCTGATATTCTTCCGGCTCTTGCAGCTCCACCATATGCCCGAAGGCCCAGGTCACCGTCCACTCATCATTCTTCAGGAACCCCTGCCCCCGGGTCGTCGCCTTGAGGTATTTCGCGATATCGCGCGCGACGGAGGGTTTTTCAGCTAAAACAACTTTCATAGGAGGCAAGGAACTTACACTGTTGTTGCTTTGATCGTTCGTGCCAGACAAAAGCGATAAAAGGGTGTAATATGAAAAGTTGCCACAAAGTAGGACAGGCATCTTGCCTGTTCCGCCCAAACAAGCCACAGGCTGGAAGCCTATGCTACTTCACAGACCCAGTGGTAACTTTTGTAATTGCCGCCGCGAAAAAAGAGAATGCGAGTTGCCGCTTTACGTGGGCAAGGAAAGCGACAAGAGTGTCGCTTCTACGAATCGAGGCATAAAGCCTCTCCTACGATTCTACCACATGGCGTTCGGGACGAACGCCGCTACCTTTTCACTCTCCACTCACCACTCTAAACTCCTACTATGGGTCGCAATTCAATTCACAAAATCAAACGTCCACCTCGTCATTCGACTGGGCCAACTGTTATCTATATCGAGAACGAAGACGACCTCTTCGAGCTCATCGAACGCACCGAGAATCCGCTCATTCTGGTGCTCGAAGGCGTGCAAGACCCGCACAACCTCGGCGCTTGCTTGCGCTCCGCTTCAGGAGCGGGCGTCACGGCGGTGCTCGCTCCCGTCAAAGGCGCTTGTGGCATCACACCAACCGTGCGCGACATCTCCTGCGGCGGCGCGGACGATGTGCCCTTCCTTAGAATTAAGAATATCGGTATGCTCCTTCGTAAATTCCACGATAAGCGTATCCAAATCGTGGGCACGTCCGATCGCGGCGACGACATGCTCTACGATGTGGATTTCGATCAACCCACCGCACTAGTACTCGGTAGCGAAGGCTGGGGTCTCCGCAAAGTGACAGGCGATCTATGTGATCACCTCATCAGCATCCCGATGGCGGGCACAGTGGACTGCTTGAACGTATCCGTCTCGGCAGGTGTTTGTTTGTATGAAGCTGTGCGTCAACGGATGAAGTAATGCGCCCAATCTCACGTGCGGCAGCTAAAGCAGCCGATCCCAGTCATTTCAAGGAGCGGCTGCTTTAGCTGCCGACCGAGCAATCGTCTATGAGCGCTGATCTTAAAGTTTTCGTTTATGGCACGCTAAAGCCGGGCGGGCGCTACTGGCCGGAATTTTGCGAAGGCAAACTCGCAGCTGAACCAGTGGCGGCCAAAGTTCCTGGTGAGCTTTATGGTTTAAACTTGGGCTACCCGGGACTCGTCCTCAAAGGCGAGTCGTGGGTGCGCGGCTATATTCTGGAATTTTCGAAGGAGAAAGACTTCCTGCACCTCGACTATCTCGAAGGCTATGTGCCGGGACGTCCCGAATCGCAGAACGATTATAACCGCCTGCGCGTGCCCTGCTTTGACTTGGAGGGCGAAGCCCTCGGCGAAATATGGATTTATGAAATGACGCCTGAGAAGATCGCCAGACATGGCGGCACACGTATCGAGAGCGGCGACTGGCCAATCTGACGTGGAAGACGCTCCCCGTTGCTGAGCAACGAGGCTACGAACATGCATATCTAAAACTCGTAGGACAAGCTCGCTTTGAGCATGCGCCCGGGCTCGTTGACTATGGTGGAGGCGCTGAAGGGGTTGCGCACTTGCGCGTTGTGGAGCGCATAGTCTTGGTCGAAGATGTTTTCGACCGCGACGGCCAGCGTCCAGTGATCATCGAGCTTGCGGCGGGCGTAGAACGAGAGCGTCGCCCATGAGTCCACGGTGGTCTCATTGAGATTGCTATCTATGCGCGCCTGCTGATCGGAGGCGCGGGCTTCCAACTTAAGCAAGGTCTTTTCGGTCTGATATTGCAGGGCGACTTGAGCGCGCAGCGGAGGGATTTCCGCGAGGTCGCGGTCGGCGCCGACGTCTTTGACTCCGCGCTGCCAAGCGAGTCCGGCACTGAGGCTCCAATTATCATCAAAGCGATAGGCCGTGCTGCATTCGACCCCATAGAGGCGTGCATCGATGTTGGCGTAACTTTGCATGCCGCCCATTGCGACGGGGTAGATGTAGTTGTCGAGCCAGCTGTGAAAGACGCGGACGCGCACTTCCCAGTCTTTGGTGATCCGCTCAACCCCGGCGGTGAGTTCGGTCGAGCGTGGCGCATCGAGGCGCGGGTTGCCCAGCCAATCGGGATTCATCATCGGCTTATCGACTTGAATATAAAGTTCCTGCGGATTGGGCGCACGGGCGACGGAACCGACGCCTGCGAAGAGTGCAGTTGTTTCTGTCCATTGGTAGCGGAGCGAGGCAAAGGCAGCGGGCTCGACTTGTTCGTTATTCTGATCTGTGCCTTGTCGTGTTTGCAGCAGCGTCGTATCCCCACGCGCCTCGCTGTAGAACCAATCCGCCCGCAGCCCGAGCTCCAAGCTCCATGGACTTTCAAACTGGTAGTGCCCTTGCGCATACACGCCCACGTTGGTCGAAAGCACGTCGGGCAGCATGGCGTTGTCGATATTAAGGATCACATTATCACTCACCCACTGCCGCTGGCCAAACTCTGCACCGACGCTCCAGCTCCCGTAGTCGTTGGTCTCGATCTCGGCGTCGAAGGTGCTGCCCCAGTTGCGCGCAATGGCATCGGTTTGCATGAAGTAGCCTCGCGCCAGAACGCCTGGATAAGGATTAAGACTACTGACTCGGCGGCTGTCGGACATCAAGTGCTCGGTATCGTTGAAATACGTATCGAGCATCCACTTCTCGAAGATGCCGGAGGGCGCCTCCCGCAGATAGCGTAGGCCGAGCTGAGTGGTCTTGGTCGAGTCGGCATCCATCTTCAGACCGGGAAAGAGTAAGTTGCGATCTTCACGGCGGAGCGCGTTGAAGCGTAGCCGATCGTCGTCGGTCAACGCCCATTCAAATTCGCCCCCCACATGCCAGGCCTCATAGGCGGTGGCATCGATGTATTCGGGCAAATAGGCGGCGGTTCCGGTCGGCAGTTCGGTGACTTTGAGCCCGGCTCCGGTCTTGTAGGGGTCGCCTTTCAAAAACCCGCCTTGAACTTTAGCAGCAAAGGCATCCTCGGAATAGCTCATCCAACTGGAATGGTTTTGCTGGCTGTAACTGCCGATGCCAAACTCGCTCCTGCCGTGCCAGCCCGGCTCGATCTCGGCACTGACGATATTGATATGCCCCCCAAGGGAACCTGAGCGCTTCAAACTGAATGGACCGGCGGCGATCTCGACGCGCTCCGCCGTCTCTGCGGTGGCGTGGGAGAGCGGTGGATCCATTCGGTTGGAGCAGGCGCAGAAAATCTTACGCCCGTCGAGGGTCACGCTTAGATCGTCACCCCCGAGGCCGCGCAAGACAACGTCGTTGGACATGCCGCCTTTACGCACGAGTGAGATGCCCGGTTCGGCGCTTTCCAGTGCCTCAGCGAGGCCGACGGTGCCGCGTTGCCGCCAAGCATCGCCTAGTAGATCACTACCGGAGACTTGGTTAGGCGTCGGCGCAGGGCGCACGTAAAAAGGCTCCAGTTCTTGAATGCCCAGCTGGGCGTGGATGCTGCCAGCCGTCAAGGCAAGCAGACTCAGGGTAACGAGGGTTAACTTTAGCATTCCAAACACTCAAACACTGGCTGAATCATGAACAAGTCTTACGAGTCTTTGACGTAACGGTATGAAAAAAACTTTTCCTAGGCATTAGGGGAGCTTAAAGCTGTTTACGCTAGATGCTCGCTTCGTTTTGAGGCGGCTTGGGCGATTGGACACGATGGATAAAGCGCAGGTCGAGCAGGTGCTAGATGAAAGCATGGGGAAACCTGAGAGGGGCTGACTCCGACGCAATGCAACTCGAGAGAGTTGCGCTCCCGGGTTCGCGAATCTCCGCATCCGCTCAGTGCGACGGAGCCGTTGCTCGCTCTACAATGATGGCGGTGTCTGGATCGGTGGTGCCGTAGTAGATCATTCGGTCTTGGAGTGCTTTGTGAAAACTCTTTTGGACTTCGAACTCGCGCTGTAAAGACTTGAGCTCTGTCGATTCGCCATCGTAGGGTGCGAGGAAGGCTGCGGCGTTTTGCTCTTCGATGATTTGGGCGACGCGCCGGAGCAAGGCGTGGCTTTCGAGGATGGAGACTTGAGTCTGGATCGAGTCGCCCGCAGTGGAGCGTGGACAGGCCAGCATATCTATACCATCTGGATTCTTTTGGGGTTCCCGCTCGTTCAACTGCACGGTCGCAGTGGCCGTGTAGTGCTTGGGGCCACAGCCTGCGAGAAGGAGGATAGCAGCGAAAGAAATGAGAAGGCGCATGTTTGCCAACGTAGTGTCTGAGCTCGCTCAGGCCAGTGCGTAATTTGGGCGGATGCAATAAGAATAAGAACCATGTGATTATGAAAGTAGTCATTCGTAGGGGCTTCACTTGTGAAGACCGCAGCGGTTTGGCTCTGTGGCTCGGCGGTCTTCACAAGTGAAGCCCCTACAATTAAACGCAAAAAGCCCCGTCGCTTTTTGGGCGGACGGGGCTGGGGGAATTGCCATGACCCTAATTCTGATCCATGCGTCGCCTTCGGCTATGCAGGACGCTGGAACCGAGGCTACGATTTTACTCGAAAATGTGAGCGCCGAGCTTGCGGTCGATCTTTTCCATCTTGAGTTGAACGAGGTTCGGCACGCCGTTTTCGTAGGGCACTTTCACTTCGCCCTGGATGAGGGGGAGTGCGTATTTGTAGAAGTTATAATTCATGCTGACGCCGTCTTCGTTGATCCAGCTTTCGGGGAGCTTCTTGACGCCGTTGGCGATCTCAGAGAGGTCGGCGAGGCCAGTTTCGCAGGTGTAAGTTTCGCCATCGCCGCGGAGGAGCGTGACCATCTTATCAGTGTGACCAGCGACGGCGGCTTGCACGGCCGCTTGGCCAGCGAGGTAGGCTTCGTCGTTGTCGGCCTGCGAAGAGCAGTGAACGGCAGCGCGTTGTGCCATGCCGAGCTTCACGGAGCGGGCTTTGACTTGGAGGCTTTCTTCAGCGAGGGCGCGAAGGTATTCACCTGCACCACCGAGTTGAGAGTGACCGAAATCATCGGCACCTGCGCTGTCAGTGGAAACGAAGTTACCATCGGCATCAACGAGGCCTTCGCCGACGACGACGACGCAGTATTTCTCTTTCTGGAGAACGTGCTGGACATCGGAGACAAACTTTTCAGCCGAGAAAGCTACTTCAGGAAGGTAGATAAGGTGTGGTGCTGCATTTGGATCGTCGCGGCGTTTCGCGAGAGCGGCACCGGCTGCGATCCAGCCTGCGCTGCGCCCCATGACTTCGATGATTTGCACGAGGTCGTGTTGACCCATGGCAGCGTTGTCTGCGGCGATTTCCTTAACGGTGGTCGCGATGTATTTGATCACGGAGCCGTAACCAGGCGTGTGATCAGTGGTGACGAGGTCGTTATCAATAGTCTTAGGGATACCGATGACGCGAAGTGCATAGCCGCGCTCTTGAGCGAGCTTGGAGATCTTATCGGCAGTGTCTTGAGAGTCGTTGCCACCGGCGTAGAAGAAGTAGCGAATGTTGTGCGCTTCGAAGACTTCGAGCACGCGGTCGAAGTCGGATTGCTTCTTGAGCTTGTAGCGGCAAGTGCCGAGGGCAGCGCCGGGTGTGAAGCGGAGGCCGCGGATGTTTTGCTGAGACTCCGCAGCGAGGTCGATGAGTTGCTCGTTAAGAATTCCGAGCACGCCGTTGAGGCCGCCGTAGATTTCTTCGATGCACTCGTGGTTGAGCGCTTCGGCAACGGCACCGGAGAGGCTGGCATTGATTACAGATGTAGGGCCGCCGGATTGGGCGATGAGACAGTTTCCTTCGAGTTGTTCTGACATATGTGTAGTGGGTGTTTAAATTGCGAGTGTGTTTGTGTGTATGTGGGCCGTTTCCGAAAGCAATACTTAAAGAATTGCACCAGGTGTATAGTCGGTGGCGGCAGGGAAACTTTGGGCTTCTTCGCGCACGGTGGCGCAGAATTTGTCAACTTGAGTGGAAGCGAGGCCGGTCATGGCTTGGGCGCGGCCCATCATTTCGGTAAGCTGCTCTAGCGAAAGACCGAGGCGGCCATCGGAAGCGAGTCGCTCGACGAGGTTATTGACCGAAATCTCGCCAGAGCGGAGGTCTCGCACAGTTTGCACGGCGTGTTCCTTGATCGCTTCGTGGGCTTCTTCACGGCCGGCACCCGCTTTGACCGCTTCCATCAATACGGTGGTGGTGGCGAGGAAGGGGCCGTAGCGTTGGTTTTCTTGGTCGATCACGGCGGGATAGACTTCCATCTGATTGAGGATCGTGAGGAAGGTATCAATGAGGCCGTCGATAGCAAAAAAGCTGTCTGGCAAGAAGACGCGGCGCACGACAGAGCATGAGACGTCGCCCTCGTTCCACTGGTCGCCGGCGAGTTCACCCGCCATAGTGAGGTAGCCCTTGAGGATCACGGAGAAACCATTGACGCGCTCGCAACTGCGGCTGTTCATCTTGTGCGGCATTGCGGAAGAGCCAACTTGGCCCTTGGAAAAGCCTTCGCTGGCGAGCTCGTGGCCAGCCATGATACGGAGGGTCTTGGCAAAGCTGGACGGGCCCGAAGCGAGGCGCACGAAAACGGAGACGACTTCAAAATCGAGACTGCGCGGATAGACCTGGCCGACGGTGTCGAGCGCGGCACCCACACCGAGGTGGTCGAGGATGCGCTCTTCGAGGGCGGCGACCTTCTCGGCATCACCGCTGAAGAGGGTGAGCAAGTCCATCTGCGTGCCAACTGGGCCCTTGAGGCCGCGCACGGGATAGTTGTCGATAATGCGGTCGAGCTCGCGCACGGCGCAGAGCAGGTCTTCGCCAAACATGGCGAGGCGCTTACCGAAAGTTGTCGGCTGAGCAGGCACGTTGTGCGTGCGGGCGGTGATGACGAGATCCTTCCACTGCTCGGCGCGCTCAGCTACTTTAAGTAGGGCAGCGACCGCCTTGGTGCGGACGATTTCGAGTGCTTGAATGATCTGCAGCTGCTCGACGTTTTCCGTGAGGTCGCGACTCGTCAGCCCCTTGTGAATATGCTCGTAGCCGGCGAGGTCGCAAAATTCTTCAATCCGCGCTTTCACGTCGTGACGGGTGATCGCTTCGCGCGCGTTGATCGAGTCAAGGTTGATGGTGCCCTTGACACGTTCGTAGGCGTCGATCGCTTCTTGCGGGATGTCGAGCCCGAGATCTTTTTGGGCGCGCAGCACGGCGATCCAGTAATCACGCTCAAGGGCAATACGCCCTTCCGCGCACCAGACAGCCTTCATCGACTCCGATGCGTAACGGGTGGCTAAGACATTTGGTATGTTTTCCATGATGGTTTGAAATTGGGAAAACGGTGGAAACTACAAATCTGATCATGCCATGCGACACAAAAACGGGGAAAAGTTGGCCGTGAGCGATTTTTCCCCGAAGTGGCCGTTGGAATTGACTGATTGGTAGGGCGTAGGGGCGCGACTTTTGTCACGCCCGCAGTGCGTAGGCTTGGGTTCGGCGGGCGTGACAAGTCGCGCCCCTACAAAAAAGCCCGCTTCGGAACTAACCGAAGCGGGCTTGAGCTAAATAACTCTGTGTTTAAAGCGCCTTCAAAGTGCCTTCACCTAGAAGCGCATCGTAGTCAGCCACCGTGCCGCCTTCGACGCAACACCTGATGATTTCGCGACCGAGTGGGCGGATATCCGGCGAGTCGAATTGCGCTAGCTCTTTGAGGAAGAACTCGCGCAAGATTTGCGCGCCGTCATCGTAGGCGGTAATGCCGACTTCGGGCTGCTTCTCGACTTGGAAGAACCACGAGCCGATCTGGCGCGCTTCCACCATGATGGAGTCGGGGCTCCAGCCGAGGAGCGGGCAACGTGAGGGCACGACTTGCTTGTTGGTGAACTTGGCACCGTTGCGGCGTGCGAGATACTCGCGGGTGATCCACTGCGGCATGAAGCTGACCTCCCACGCGCCGATGTGTTGATTCGGTATTAGGATGTAGTCCACTTCAGGAGTCGCTACGATTTGGTCGAGAATCAGGTTGGCCTGATCAACACGGCGACCGGTAGCAAATGGCCAGTAGGAGCCGACGCCCTCGGAGGACATACCCTCACTATCGACGATGCTCGGGTTGGCGTGACCGCGCGGGGCGACGAGGCGCCAGAGCCATGCCAATGCGGGCGGCAGCACATGGAACATGCCAATGATGCCGTAAGTCGGATTCTCTGCACTGCACGGAGGGCAACGCACACCGAAGCTACGAATATCCACTTCGACGGGGCCTTCCACCACATCGGGGATGGCCTTGCGCGGCACGATGACGCGGGGATTCGGGCAGGGCACACCGGGCTCGTCCTCGATGTGCTCCCATATGAGCGCGGTGCTGTTGGGCTGCGCGTCGATGTTAAGGAAGAGCAAATCCTCGGACGGATGCACAAGAAGCGACTCCAAGTGGGGATCAACGCCATAGTGGTCGATATGATTCACGCGGAGGAACCAAGCGTCTTCTGCATCGGCCAGCCCGAGCTTACCTGTGCCGCGATCGAGAGAGGGGTGGCAGAGAGCCATGTCGTCGGTTACGGGGCGGAGGGAACAGGTCTGCGGGAGGCTGAGAGCGCGTTTGTCACCAGTCAGTGTATTCGTGCCGAGCAGGAGCGAGCCGTCGGTCTGACGGTGGACTTGCTCGAGCATTTCGCTCTTGCCGCCTCCGGAGGCACCTTCGTGCGAGATGACGATGCGGCTATCGTAGGGCGTGACCACCTCGACCGTGGAGCAGTGCATGGTGATCCATTTTTCCTGTTCGCCGAGATTGAGGAGGACACCGTAAATGCCCTTTTTCGCGCTGGGTCCTGGGTAGAGATTGTAGCTAAACAGCTCGTGCATCCCCTTGAGCCGGTTGTGCACGACGACTTGCTTGCCTTCAAAATGCGTATGACGGAACGGAGGCATCACATAAATGACGGCCTTGGGGGCAAAGCCTTCCGGCACTTCGTCGGGCAGAATCATGCCTTGGAGTAGCGCCAAGCCGAGGGCAAAGAAGCCCGCATTATCCGGCGCAATCACGATGGCATCGGTGCCTTTGCCAGTGATGCCCGCGCAAAAAGGAAACACCGCCAACGGCTGACCGGCGAGCCAATCGAGCGATTCTTCACGCAAGCTGTCGAAGGATTCGCCGAAGCGCCCCTCGTAGGTTGGCTTGTCGGTGGGGTCTTGGTCGCCGATCACCATACAGTCCGGATCGCGGCGGCGCATGTAGGGCTCGACGTAGTTGGCAGCGATCCCGTTCTTGACTTGGCAAACGCGCGCTTCGACCACGCGCCCTTTACCCGGCACATCGTAGGCCACTTCGTGCCAGCCGCGCGAGTCCATATCGCGGACAGCGAGCGAGCGGAGATCGTCGAGCGACTCCGGCACCGTCACTGACGGTGCCACCGCGAGGATGCGCTCGACCGTTTCCGGTAGTTTGTAGCCGATCAAAGGATGGCTAAAGGATGAGGAGGTTTCTGTATTTTGACTCATAATATGTCTGTTTAAGAGTCAGCAGAATACCCGATTCTTAAAAAAAATGCTCCGCATCTATTGTAATTTCTACGCATATATTGACATCAATATCAGCAATATATAACAATTGAGTTATGCCCAGATTGGCCCGCGAAGTATTAATTCAAAGATTAGAACGTTCGGGACGGCTCGACCGACTGAGCACGGACGTGCGCATTTTGTTCCGCAAACGCTTGCGCTTCGATGCCCACGAGTACTCAGATGGAGGCGACTGGGTGACGATCCCCTTGCAAGTCGGTGCGGTCACACTGGGGCATCTATCATTGCCAGCCAGTAAGCGCAACGAGCGTAACACCGCCTACCAGCATTGGCTGGAAATGGCCTGCAAAGTAGTGGCGCAGGAGCTCAGCTCGCCCCACCCGCACACCACAGATGTACTCCCGGCTAAAATAACGCGGGCACTTCGCTTAATGAAGGAGCGACACCACGAGCCCATCAGTCTATGCGAGATTGCATGCGAGGTCGACCTAAGCCGCGAGCGTTTAAGCAGGCTTTTCCACGAAAAACTAGGCATCACTTTTTCTGACTACCTCAATGAGCTTCGCTTAGCTGAAGTGCGGGAACGATTGTCCACCGGTTCCAGCAATATCACCGAGATCGCCTACGCCAGCGGATATCAATCGCTTTCACAATTCAACCGCCGGTTCCGCAGTGCGGAAGGGATGCCCCCTTCCCAATACAGGAAACAGAACACTTAAGGCCAGCAGGCTTCGCTTAATCAGAAGATCACGTAGCCCTGCAACAGCTTTATGATGAAGACGCCGAGGTTACTCGCAGCGTGCGCTAACATGCAGGGAAAAATCGAGCGGTTCGGATTCCAGCGCCCGAAGCGGATCGCGTAAAACCAGAGCGAGTTAGCAAAGAGAATGCCCGTGCTGAAAAACGCCTTGGCCGTGAACGTCCATTCAAAGCCATCCGCGGTGCTCCAGAAATGAGCGTGAATAATTGCAAAAATTAGTGAAAACCCGACACAGCTGGCGATCAGCACCGCACGCCCCTTGTTTTCAATCACCAAAAAACCACGAAAGATCACCTCTTCGACCACTCCGGCTGCGATGATCGCAAAAACGAAAAACCAAACCATCTCGCTTTGCTCGTCCGCCACGCCGAGCGCGATCTCACCGCCGGTCTCAATGCCGAGCAGCAGGAGCGCCCCGAGCGTGCCCAAGATAAATGCGCCCAAAGGTGCCGCAGTCGCCCCCGGCATCGCGCCGGAGTTCGGCTGGCCGGACTTGGCCGCCTTATAATCCCCCCAATACATATTTCCGACGTAGGCCGCGACGCCGACGTAGAGCAAAATCATCAAGGGGTTTTCGTTCATGAGCCGTAGCACAGGCATCCTGCCTGTGTATTCAGTTAGAATAGAAACACAGACAGGGTGCCTGTGCTACTCTACAATTAGATATGCCGTGAGTCGTCTTCGTCTTTTTCGACGTAGCCGCTGTCTTGGCGGTTGTGGTTGACCTTATTCTTCTTGGTGTAGGCCTCGTAGACGTCTTCTGGAGTCATGCCGAGCACTTGTGCGAGTGAGATAAGGAAGTGAAACAAATCCACGACCTCGACCTTAGCATTTTGCTCGTCGAATTCCTGGTATTTGGCCCACCATTTCCATGGCACCGAATCGATCAATTCGGCTATCTCCTGCTGCATGGCGCGAGTGTAATTGAGCACCCATTTAGTCTTTTCTTCGTCCGACATGTCGTCGGTGTTAACGCCGATGCGTTTGTTAAGGGCATCCTGAAGATCGAAAATTTCGTCGAATTTATCCATATCTAAATTCGTAGGTTCGTATCTGAGCGCTAGCAAGCGGATTCAGCCACTCTCAAGCAACTTTCAACCAACAACTAGCAACTATTCCAACTTAACCCTTGCTCAAAAAAAATCACTTCTCTAGCCATACACCTGTCGTCTCCCCGATGCGATCACCCGCCTGCGCGCTCCGAGCTGCCAGAGCCGAAGACATCGCCTGACTGGCTGACGCCTGCCTACGACCCGTTCCACCGGCTATGACTGCTCTAGCCAACGGGTCACGAACACACATCAACACACACGACCCATGCCAGAATTCGAAGAAGAAAATATAAACGCCTCTCAAAGCGAGAGCTACACACCCAGCACCGACGCCTCTAAAAAGCCACGCACACGCCGCCGTAGCGGTGGTTTCAAGACCGAGGTCGCCTCTGTCAGCAACGCCAACATAGGCGAAGTCAGCGCAGCCGATGCGCTCAAGCAAGAGAAACTCAGTGGCAAGCCCACCCCTTACGAACCTCGCGAGCCTCGCGCCGAGCGCGAAGACAGACCCCGCCGCGAACGCAGCGAGCGCAAACCACGTGAACCTCGTGGTGATCGCGCGCCGCGCAGCGACCGTGAGCCACGTCAAAAGCGCGAGCCACGCGAACCTCGCACCGACGCCAACCCACAGCCCAGCGCCGAGACCCTCGCCGCCATCGCTAGCGTCGAGGCCAAAATCGCCGAACGCCGCAGCGAGCGCGATACCCGCCGTGCCGCACGCGACAAGAACCGTCCCGCCAAGTCCGAACGCGCCGAGCGCAAACCCAATGCAAATCGCGAAGGTGGGCCAAAGCCCGCGGCGAAGCAGTCCGAAGGCGGCCTCCTCGCAGCTATCACTGGATTTTTCGGAAAACTTTTCGGCAATGAACCAGAGCCTACTCCTAAAAAGGGCGGCAACCGCAGCGGCTATAGCAGTCAAGGCCGCTCCGACGGACGCCCACAAGGCAAAGGTGGCAACCGCGATGGTCAAAACCGTGGACGTGGCGGCAACGGCGGTAATCGCGGTGGCCAAAACCGTGGACGCGGTGGCAATCGCCCCCGCCGCAACGATCGCCGCAACAACGATAACAACGACAACACCTCTTCCGAATAAGTTTTTTTCTCATGGACGTCTTCAAAGTCAGCGGTAACGGCCCCCTTCACGGTCAGATTAAAGTCGGCGGCGCGAAAAACGCAGCCCTCCCTATCCTTGCCGCTACCTTGTTGACCGATGAGACCGTCGTCTTGCGCAACGTCCCCGACCTGAGCGACATGCGCTTCATGCTCGAGATTTTGCGCCACATTGGTGCGGAAACCGTGCAGCCGGAGCCCGGCGTCTGGGAGATCACTTCCAAGAAAATCACCCACATCGCGCCCTACGAGTTAGTGCGGAAGATGCGCGCCTCCGTCTGCCTACTGGGCCCACTCGTGGCCCGCATGCGCAAGGCAGAGGTCTCCATCCCCGGCGGCTGCGTGATCGGGCCCCGCCCGATCGACCTTCACATCAAGGGGCTCAAAAAGCTCAACTGCCAAGTCGAGATCGCCAACGGCTACGTGCATGTGGACGCATCAGAGATCAGAGGCGGCCCCATCTTCCTCGGTGGCCGCAGTGGCAGCACCGTAACGGGCACCGCCAACATCGTGATGGCCGCCACCCTAGCCCCTGGCACGACTCGCTTGGAGTGTGCCGCCTGCGAGCCCGAAGTCGTCGACCTCTGCAACATGCTGGTCAAGATGGGCGCAAAGATTACAGGCATCGGCAGCCCCGAGCTCGTCATCTCCGGAGTCGAAAAGCTCCACGGCTGCGAACACACCGTAATCGCCGACCGCATCGAAGCAGGCACTTTCGTCATCGCCGGAGCCATCACTCGCGGCGATGTCACCGTTAAAGGCATTGCACCCAAGTTACTCGGCGCCTTCCTCGACAAGCTCGAAGAAGCCGGCCTGCCAATGGAGTTCGGCGACGACTACATCCGCGTGCTTCCCTATGAAGGTTCGCTCAAGACCGTCGATGTCGTCACCCTGCCGCACCCCGGCTACCCGACCGATTTACAAGCCCAGCTCGGCGCACTCATGACGCAGACCGAAGGTCTCTCTATCATCACCGAGCGCATTTACCCCAACCGTTTCATGCACGTACCCGAGCTACAACGTATGGGTGCAGACATTTCGATCGAAGGCCCCAGCGCCATCATCAAAGGCGCGAGCAAACTTTCCGGAGCCCCGGTGATGGCCTCCGATTTGCGTGCCTCCGCCGCACTCATCCTCGCAGCATTTGCCGCCGAGGGCGACACCTGGATCCAACGCATCTACCACCTCGACCGCGGCTACGAACGTTTCGAACACAAGCTAGCTGCCATCGGCGCCAAGATCGAGCGCCTCAGCGATAAGGATATGCCCAAAGAGTTACTGGAGGAATAACCTCCTGGAACGCGTTCCGAGCTCATAAATATCGTCAAAGAGGGCGTGACCACTTCGGCAGGCTCAGAGACCCCATTTCAGTTATCTTTTAGTGCGCCCGTGACGTCCCGCGATTGAAGCCCAAGACTCAGCCTGATTGTAACCATATGGGGGAAATTACCCAAAAACACGCTTCCTCAAGCCTTGAATCACCACGAGATCACCCCAATCGGCACCTTTCATCGGATTAGCTTTCGGCGGATGTTTGCGCCCCTTCTGCTCCTGCCAAATATCCACAAAGCCGCGCACATACTCCTGACTTCCCAGGATTGCTCCGTCGGTAAAATAGCGGACCCGGCAGCGCAGCACTGACGCCTTAGGAAGCATGACTTTATCATCTTCGAGCGCTTGCAGCAGTCGCTCCCGTTCGGGTGCCGCCACATCGCGGTCGTTCGCTCGCTCGCCAAACATCAGCTCGCGGTGTACCTCCAGGGCCTTTTTCTCTGGTGCCTTTGCTGCACCTAGACGATCCGCCCAGATCGCCCTAAGCCCTTTGAGGGCGGGAGCGTGCGCCACCACCGCCTCCGCATAGCCGCAAAAGCGATAATCCTTCGGGTCCTTCACGATGCCCGCACGCACAGGATTGAGATCAATGTAGGCAGCCATGGTTTGCAGCGGATTGCCTTTCCCCTCAACAAGCACTGACTTAAAGCGCTCAGCCCAAAGCGTGCCGTAGCGACCATGGCTGCGGTTATACCAAATACTGAACCGCTGCTTGACCGCCTTCATAAACTCAGACACATCGCCCATCCGGACCAGTAATTTACGGCGAATCACTTCGGCATCCTCACCTCCGGCAGCCAGCGTCTGCCCCATCACCGCGATGGTCCCCGTCTGATACTTCGTCGGTTTCGGGTAGAGCACCTTATAGCGCCTTAGTAATTCTTGATCAGGGACTTTCCCCAACACTGGAACACGAACCAGAACATGGAAGTGGTTGCTCATAATGCAATAAGTCAGCACTTCCACCCCACTAAAGCTAGCCACCTGCCAGACCATTTTACGCAAGACTTCCTTCTCCCTATCTCCAAATAAACGCTCACCATTCACCGTCCGCGTCATCACGTGGTAAGTGCTATCAATTCCAGAAATTTTCAGGCGGCGAGTTCTCATAGTGATAAAGTAGATGAATCGAAAAACAAATAATTACAAGAACAACTAGCCTGTCCCTTTATTTAAAAAATCCCTTTGAAATACACCAAATTAGCCGCATCAGCGTCAGCCGCGACTTGAAATTCAATCCACCTCGACCGCCTCTATGTGAATATTCAACGAACGAATCCGTATGCCGGTATAGCCCTCTACCTGCCGGATGGCGTAATCGTGTAACTCTTGGCAAGTGTTCGCCGCCTCTGTCCCAAAGGGGAGCGATACCCGCATTTTAATGCGGTAGCCCTCATCACTCTGGGCGATCCGGATCTTGCGGATTTCCAACTGAGGTGCCTTCTCACGCATGCAGTGCAAGATCATCTGAGTCAGCGCGACCTCTGAGATTGTGACTGCACCCTTAGAGTGAAAACTTGGCCGGACGATCGTCTTTTCATAGCTAGGCTTATGGCGCGCGCGGTCAAAAAACACCTTGATCGCATGTGCCACTAGTTTCGGATAGGCCTGCTTCACTTCGATGACTGGGAGCGGGATGATGTGTTTCCCGTGAATTTTCCGTTCGCGAATCGCATCCGCAATTTCCTCCTGTGAGGCAACATCCTCGATCTTTATGATCTCGTGTGGGGCGGGCAACTGGAGTGTGGCGCAGTTGCGCAGGATCATACGCTCACTCGTGCCAAGCAGCAGTAGTTTATTAAACTTGGTTGCTTTCAAGGCAGCCAACATCTCGCTCAGGTGCGCAGGATCAGTGAACATCGCGGTTTTGACTGCCGCAATGTAATGCCCCGTTTCTTTTGCAGAACGCCCGGCCACAATCTTTCCCTGGTGAATCAGGAGTCCATCATCGATAATCGCCTCGATCCCGCGTGTGTCCGCAATCAGCCGCGCTCGAAAACTCTTCCCGGTGCCCGCCTTTCCAATCAGAGCAAACACTTCCGGAGCACACACTTCCGGAGCTTCGGCCACTTCAGCAACCGGCACCTCCTTGGGCACTCGATTAAAAATCCGATCGAGATGGGCGACAACGCGCCTTTTAATGTTCGAAACCTTTTCCACGTGAATTTTGTTTAAAAAGCAACGATCTAATTATGCTAAAAGTTGCTACTGACTGCCCAATGAGTGGTGTTTTTAGAAGTTTAGCGAGACTGAAAAGATGACTTATTTATCTAAGAAATCAGTGGGCATTTTTAACACAACTCGCGCTTGACTATTATGGGAATAATCCCATAATAACTAAAGATTATGGCACTCACACTTAGCATTATACCCACAGTCTCCGTCACGCTCCTGTGCGAGAACACGGCCCGTGGCGCAGGCATACTCGGCGAGCACGGCCTAGCGTGGTGGATCGAATCCGGGGGGCAACGCATCCTCTTCGATCTTGGGCAAGGCCTGAGCTTGAACGCCAATGCCGCCAAGCTCGGCATCGAGCTGACCGACATGGATGCCATCGTCCTCAGCCACGGGCATTACGACCATCTGGGCGGCTGGTCAGCCCTCTCTAAAGAAGCCAAAGCGGTGCCGGTGTTTCTACACCCCGACGCCCTGCTACCCAAATATCAGAGGCGCGCGAACGGGCGTGTCGTCCCTGCGGGCAATCCTCAGGTCGCCGAATCATTACCTGCAGAAGCTTCGACCGTCATCGCCGAACGCAAACCGACCGAAGTGCTGCCCGGCATCTGGATGACTGGCGAAGTGCCTCGCCAAAACGACTTTGAAGACACTGGCGGCGACTTTGTCCAAGATAAAGCGGGCACATGCGTGGATCCGATCCACGACGACCAGTCGCTCTTCTTCAAAACGTCCAAAGGTGTCGTTGTCATCCTCGGCTGTGCCCATGCTGGCGTGATCAATACACTCCACTATGTGCAGCAACTCACGGGCGAACGCATCCATGTCGCCATAGGGGGGATGCATTTGCTCCATGCCAGCGGCGAACGGATGCAGCGCACGCTCGAAGCGCTGCAAGCGATCGACCCCGACTGGATCGGGCCCAACCACTGCACAGGCGATGCGGCCACCGCACAATTGCGCACCGCCTTCGCAGGCCGCTGCCTAGAATGCCATGCGGGGCAGAGCTACACCTTCCCCCACTCGAGCTGATTCACATTATGGCACGACCACGCAAAGCACGCACTCTAGAAAGCCTCCCCGCACCTGTAATCTACATTCCGGCTGGCTGGACAAAGAATCAACCCGCCCCGGTCGAAGTCGCGATCGAGGACTTCGAGATCATGCGCCTGACCGACGGACATAATTATAACATCGAAGAAGCCGCCAAGAAAGTCGGCGTTTCCCGCAGCACCGCAGGGCGCATGCTGGAGCGCGCACGCCGAGCCATCGCCCTAGGCTTTGAAAGACGTGCTCCAGTCTACCTCGATGCCAGCGAAGAGCTCATCTTAACACCGCCCGAGCCCGGCGACGAATCCACCTACAGCGAAAGCCAGGCGCTACTGAGCACAGGATCCCTAGCCATTGCCTGCGAGAACACGAAACCTGGAAGCCCCGTGGAACGCATGTTCGGACGCGCAACTGGCTTCGTAATCATCGACTCCGATGGAACGATCCAAGCTCATGTAAAAAACCCAGGGGCAAACCTGAAGCGTAATGCCGCGAACACCGCCATCAAATCTCTCAAGGAGCACGGCGTGTCCCGAGTCGTCGCCGGGCGCTTCGGCTCCGAAGCGATCAAGACACTTGCCTCGGAAGCAATGCAACCACTCGTCGCGAACGGCTTTTCCCTAAAGCAGGCGATTGAATTATTTAACCGATAGAACCATGACACCGATCCTAACAACAAGCACCACCCGGGTAGCCATCCCCGTTCTTAAAAACGAAGGGCTACTGTCTAAAGTCAGCGCCCACTTCGGTAAATCGCGAGGATTTATCGTGGTCAATAGCGATGGCGGAAATTGCCACTACCTCGACACGAAAAGCGAAAGGAAGGAGCACGAGTGCGCCCCCATCCGCTCGCTCGTTGAAAACGGCTGCCGCGTGCTCCTATGCCAGAGCATGGGGCGCGGCGCCATGAGCCGAAGCCACAAAGCCGGACTACTCATCCATCAAACCAAGAGCGGAAGCTCAGTCGCCGAGACACTCAGCACCTTCCGCGCAGGCAACTGTCCCGACTTCCCCGACAGCTCACTCTGCTCCCACACACACCACGATCACTGCGAAGACCACGACCACAGCTAAGATGAAACTTGAAGCACCACTCAACAGCCCCAGCGTGATCGAAATGAATCGCCTGCGCATGCACGGCCACGATCGTTGCCTCGCCTGCACACACCCTGATCTCAAGCTCAACTTCACGCTGGACGACCCGCACACGCTGAGGACTTCAATCGATTTCACCGATGCGATGACCAGTTTCAACGGCATGGTGCACGGCGGCCTCCAAGCCTTTGTCATCGATGAGGCCATGACCTGCGCGCTCATGGGGCAAGGCATCTACGGTGCCACCGCCGAACTAAAGCTACGCTACCGACGGGTGGTCGAAGTCGGCCCGACCGCACACATTCGCGTATGGGCCGAGCAACGCTACCGACGACTTCACGAAGTCAATGCAGAGCTTACCCAAAACGGTAAAGTCTGCACCACCGCCTGCGCCCGCTTCATGCAGCAAGCATTGGATCGTTAACAATTGAGCCCCTATAGCTTTAAATAACGGACCCATTGATTCTATCTAGCATGGATAAAAACATCACAGACTTTGCCTTCCTCAAAAACGAAGCGACGCAAAAAGCTTACACCTGCGCGGAATATGGAGTGCTGCCGCAACGTGGGTTAAATGAATCCGTCATTGAGCAAATTTCCACCGCCAACAGAGATCCCTCCTGGCTGAGAGATCTGCGCTATGCAGCCTTCGACGTATTCAATGAATTAAATGAGCCTTTGCGATGGGCGCCCGAACAGTTGTCCGAGCTCGATCTTGACGACCTCGTTTACTACAATCCTCTGGAAGCATCCACCACGGATGACTGGGAAAGTCTTGCTGATCCGGTTAGCCAAACATTAGACGATCTAGATCTAAAGCAAGAAGAGGAGTCCATTCTGGGCGGACTTAAGGTGCAATTTGATTCAAGTATCGCTTTCAGCAGCCTGAATCAGAGCTTGAGAGATCAAGGAATCATCTTTGTTGATTCGGTCACGGGGCTACGCGATTACGAGAGTCTGTTTCGCAAGGCATTCGGCAGCCTGATACCTCACAACAGTAACAAGTTTGCCGCGTTAAATACAGCCGTTTTCACGGGAGGCGCTTTTCTCTATATTCCTGCTGGCGTAAAGGTAAGTCTCCCACTCAAGAGCTATTTTCGCATGAATGCGGCCAATTGTGGTCAGTTTGGGCGCACCCTCATCATTCTAGAAGAAGATGCAGAGCTCATTTTCATGGAGGGCTGTTCGGCTGCGGATCACAGCAGCCATAGCCTACACGCTTCGATCGGCGAGATTATCGCACATCCGAGGTCGAAGATCCAATACATCACTTTTCAGAATTGGTCACACAATGTCTTCAACCTCGTGCAAATGCGAGCCCGTGCCGACACCCGAGCATCTGTCAAGTGGCTGGATTGTAATGTGGGCGGCAAGTTGACGATGAAATATCCATCCACTTATCTATCAGGCAAAGGCGCAAACTCAGAGATGGTTTCCATAGGAATCGCCAACGAAGGCCAGCATCAAGATACGGGCGGGAAGATGTTTCATGAGGCATCGGACACGCACAGTTCGATTGTTTCTAAAAGCATCAGTTTGCGTACGGGGCGAGCCAACTATCGCGGCTTGGTGGATGTTGATTCGCAAACCAGTGATTGTGTGAACAACACCGAATGCGACGCACTCCTAATCAACACGAATAGCCGTACCGATACGTATCCATCCATTGTCGTTTCCGGCCAGAATAACACAACCCAACATGAGGCGTCTGTTTCAAAAATCAGCGAGGAGCAGATCTTCTATTTACAGCAGCGAGGCCTAAGCAAGAGCGAAGCGGTCAGTCTGAGTGTGAACGGATTTATCAACGATCTCATCCGAGAGTTCCCTGTCCAATATTCAGCGCCGTTGAAGCATCTTGTTGATTTAAAAATGGAGGGTTCGATTGGTTGAATGTGAAGGAGAACCTGTATTAAGCAGCACGAGATCTCCGAGCTCCAGAGGCACCTTCGCTTTGGCCTCAAAAGTTTTAGCCACCAGTTCGCATTTGCACATAAAGAGGAGGAAAAAATCGCTTTGATCATCTAGGGCCTCCGCATTGGCTTGGCCTTTGGCAATACGGAGATCTGCCGCCAGCACCGACTGCCAAACGGCATACCCCGAGTCACCGCTGGTCGGCACACCCGCATCCATACTGACAAGCTTCACACCTGGTAGCTCGGTAATCCCTGCAACCTTGGCATCCGCTTCAAGGGCATCGTTTAAAAAAGGATTTTCCCTAACCACAAATAGCACTTCTTCGATATCGTAGCTTCTGAGAAGGAACTCCAGCAGCAAGCGATCAAACACGATCTCCCCCGCATTGTCCGCCAGATAAGCCAGCTTACGACAGCCTTGGAGGCGCTCCTCTAAGGCGGTCAGATCGCTCCTGCTCAAGGTAGCAGTCAGACAACGCTCCAGCGTCTCTTCGATTCCCAAACGAGCTGCCGGCCCATAATCGATCACATTCCCCGCGATCGCTATGCGTAAATAATCCTCCAAAACACCCGAACCGTCAAAATCACGCTCGATTACTTTGACCAAAGACAGCGCCTCTCGATTACTAGACGCTTTTATCGGCAAATAAGGATCACTAACGCCCGTGATACGCGCCACAACTTGCTGGATCTCACGAACAAAAAGCACTGGCGATCCTTCGCCCAAATCACCCGCTAAATAAGCCGCGATCGCTCGAACAACCTTTAACTGCATTGCCGCATCCGCGCCCGCAGAGTGCGCCGCTTCGAGTCCTTGACGAAGAAAACAACTATAGCACTCTGGAACGGTTTTCATATAGCAAATACTATTAAGGGAACATTCCCATAACGTCAATTACTTATCGCAGTCAGCAAAGCCATCTCGTATGCGCATCCCGCAAATTCCCGAGTTAATAATTGCCACCGATTCAAAGCCCGATTCATTTACATGCAATGAACTACGCAAAATACCACGCACTCGGCAACGACTACCTTGTCCTCGACCCTAAGGACGCCAATGAACTCCCTGCCACGGACGCCATCGTCCGTATCTGCCACCGCAATTTCGGGCTGGGCTCCGACGGCATTCTCTACGGCCCGCTCAAAACGGAAAAGGCCGACTTCGGTGTGCGCATTATGAATCCGGACGGCAGCGAAGCCGAAAAGAGCGGCAACGGCCTGCGCATCTTTGCCCGTTATCTCTACGACACCGGCGCGGTTAAAAACGACGCCTTCACTGTCGACACCCTCGGTGGAGTGGTCACGTGCAAAATCGCCGACGGCGCCGAGTCCATCACTGTTGATATGGGGCAAGTCAATTTTGCCATGAGCCACATTCCCTTCGATGGCCCCGAGCAAAGCGATCATAACATCGGCCAACCGCTCACCTTCAACGGCAAAACACAAACCGTTTACATCGCCGACATCGGCAACCCGCACTGCGTCGTGGTACAGGACGAGATCAGCGTCAAGCAAGCCAAGGAAGACGGTGCTGTGATTGAGGTGCACAAGGCCTTCCCCAACCGCACCAACGTGCAGTTTCTCAAAGCGCTCGACCGTAACAACATCCAGATCGAAATCTGGGAACGCGGAGCAGGCTACACCCTCGCCTCCGGCTCCAGCAGCAGCGCAGCCGCCGCCGTCGCACACCGCATTGGCCTCTGCGACCGCGACATCACCGTGCACATGCCCGGCGGCAAGATCAGCATCCACATCGGCGACGACTTTGCCATCCGCATGACCGGCCCCGCCACAAGAGTCGCCAGCATGCAGTTCGACGAAGAAGCCCTCAGCTTCTCAGTGGAAGGATAACTAGGAAAACTGAGCTCCAGCTCGACAGTTCATCTGATATATACTAGGCTAAATCAAATTCTGCAAAAATTTACTCCAGCAGAGTAGATCACCCAGCCATCACATTCAGCAACTCGCGCAGCGAATTGAGGACAGGTTTACCCGTCGTGGCTAACCTCTCAGCCGTGTGGTGCCCGTGAGACAGAAGCAAGCAGTCTGCGCCGATCGCTTCCGCGACTTCAAAGTCGTGCATTGTATCGCCGATCATCACGACCTCTTCAGGCTTCCATAGCAGTTGCGCGATCCAATGCTTGCCGCGATCTACTTTGCCCTGAGCGTAAATATTATCCGTGCCGACTAAGCCAGTGAAATACTCACGGATGCCGTAGTGCTGGATGCCAGATTCGAGCGCTTCTTGCTTAGCCGCCGACAGCACCGACTGTGTCAAGCCCAGCTTCGTCAGCGCGGCCAGCACCTCGTGGGCATCGGGATGCAGGGCACACTCCTGAAACCAGCGCGCTTCATAGTCACCTATAAACTCGCGGCTCACTTGATCAAAGCTATCCACATCGGTATCGAAGCCCAGGTACTCATAAAAATGAATCACGGGAAAACCGAAATTTTCACGATAGTCATCAACTGTAATCGGTGCCCGCCCCCGGCGCGCCAGCAAGCCGTTGAGCACCTCCACACAAAGCCAAGTGTCGTCAAGCAGAGTTCCATTCCAGTCCCAGATCGCGTGTTTATAAGTCATTAATCCAGCAGGTCAGGTTTACGTTGAAAGAGCACGACGGGCACTTGCAATAGTGCGAAAAAGATGAGCATGCCCTCAAAGCCCGGCACCCCGAGTCTTTCACCACGATCCGCCGCCGCCATATAGGCGAACATCACCACCGCGATCATGACAAAAACAAACAAAGCCGAGAGCCCCACCAGCAGCCCATAGCCCCAACACCAACCCCGGTCGGACATCCGCCCAAATGGCAAACACAGCACGACGCCATAAATGACGAAATACACGCCTTTGAACATTTCAAAGGTGCCCGTCCCTTTAACCAGCGCAGTGATCCCGAGCGCCCAGAGCAAGGCAGACAGCACATAGCCCGCGACACGCGCATAGCGCAGACCACGGGCGGTGGATACTTGAGAGGCGGATGGTTGAATCGATTCGGAAGCGCTCATTGGAACAGTGAACGCAGATCAGAGCCCGATGCTTGCTCCGCGTCAAGCAGTGCGAGCTTTCTATCAGCTCCCCAGCGATAATTCCCCGACTTACCAGAACTCGGAAGCACGCGATGACAAGGCACCAGCAGCGACACAGGATTCGCCCCGACCGCAGAGCCGACCGCGCGGCTCGCCTTAGGGTTCCCCAATTCTGCGGCGATTTGCCCGTAGCTCGTGCGCGCACCAAAGGGAATATCCAGCAACTTCCGCCAGACCGATTTCTGAAAGTCCGTGCCCGCCAGATCGAGAGAGCGCCATTTAGCCTCGGCTTCCAAGCAATCAAAGGCACGCACCCACTCTAAAAATGCCTCGCGAACAACACAGTCGTCCTCGCCAGCGGCGTCCTCCCCGTGTAGCGATGCCGCGCCAGCGGCGTCCTCCGTCCGCGCGACAGGATCATCCTCAAAAATCAACTTCACCAGGCCTGCTTCAGTGAAACAGACACGAACCCAACCGAAGCGGGTCAGGAATCTGCCGCCCAATTTGCGGGGCACAACAAATTCAGACAGAGTAGTGAACAAATTATCATTTAGCCTTGCCATGTGTGATTCGACTTTCAAAGTGAGTTGAAATTGCTCCGCCATCTCCGGCAGACCTCCGTCCAAAACTTCAAACGAAAGAACACACTTATGGCCGCTAAAACACAAATCCAAAAGATCAAACGCACCACAGAAGGCGATCGTAAAAACCTCGATCTTGCCATCTCCGGCATCAATAAACAGTTCGGTCCAGGCGCCCTCATGCGCCTCGGCGAAGCCACCAAAATGGAGGTCGACGTCATCTCGACCGGCTCCATCGCGGTCGACCTCGCACTTGGCATAGGCGGCCTCCCCCGCGGGCGTATGTGCGAAATCTACGGCCCTGAAAGCTCCGGTAAAACCACTTTCTGTCTCAGCGCCATCGCGCAGGCGCAAAAAGAAGGCGGCAACGCCGTATTTATTGACGTCGAGCACTCGCTCGACCCCCGCTACGCCAAGATCGTCGGCGTGGATCTCGACAATCTCATGGTCTCACAGCCAGAAAGCGGCGAAGACGCGCTCAACATCACCGAGACATTGATTCGCTCCGGTGCGGTGGACATCATTGTGGTCGACTCCGTCGCGGCCCTCGTCTCGAAGCATGAGCTCGACGGCCAGATGGGCGACGCCACCGTCGGCCTCCAAGCTCGTATGATGAGCCAAGCCATGCGCCGTCTGACGGGTGCCATCAGCAAATCGCAGTGCGTCGTGCTCTTTACCAATCAAATCCGAGAAAAGATCGGCGTCATGTTCGGCAGTCCCGAAACCCAACCCGGTGGACGTGCCCTCAAATTCTTTGCCTCCGTGCGTATGGACATCCGCCGCATCGGCCAAATCAAGGAGAGCAACGGCAAGGTCGTAGGCAACCGCACCCGCATCAAAATCGTGAAAAACAAAGTCGCCCCGCCCTTCACCGAGAGCGAGTTCGACATCATGTATAGCGAAGGCATTTCGCACTCTGGCTCATTGGTTGACCTCGGCGTCGAGCACAAGCTTCTCGAAAAGAAGGGCTCATGGATTTCCTACAAGGGCGAAATGATCGGCCAAGGCCGCGAAGCCGCCAAACAGCACATCAAGGACACCCCCGAGCTAGCCAACGAGTTGACCGCACTGATCATGGAAAAAGTTCACCCCAAAGCAGGCGAATCCCTAACCGGCGACAACAAAGCAGAAGAGGAAACGGAAGCAGCAGAATAGTCGTAGAAGCGACAAGACCGGGCGCAACGCGAACCGGAACAAAGTTCCACCTTTTCCGCAGTATGAAGGGCGGCCACCCGGTGTTGTCGCCCTGTGCGAACGGCAATGACGGAGCATTGCCCTCCATTGATACGATCTTTCACGGAGCTTGAAAGGTCTGGAGTGTCTCTAAATCGAGATACTCCAGCACAGAGGCGTGAGTGGCTTCGAGTTTGAGCTGGGGTGCCACACCCGCCTTGTGGGCTTCGATCCAGCGAGTCAAGCAGACGCACCAAAAGTCGCCGGGCTTCAAGCCGGGGAAGTTGTAGGCCGGCATCGGCGTCATGAGATCATTTCCCTGCGCGGCGCTGAACTCTAGAAACGCCTTTGTCATTTGGGCGCAGACGGAGTGCTGCCCGGCATCGTCGCCGCAGGTATCGCACTTTCCGTTTCGATAAAAGCCGGTTAAGGGATCTTGACTACACTCGATGAGTTCGGTGCCTAATACGTTTCGTGCCATGGTGTTTTTACAATATTAAACTGAGTGACTCCTAAAATACCCCACAACCACTTCCCTGTCCAGTCAAGATAGGTTAAGATTTTTTAAGGTCTAGTTCAAAGCTTTTGGAACACTCCAGACAGTCCACTTTCTTTGAGGCAAATGGGATGATAAATCCAATCGCCAGAATGATCGCGGTGAAGAGATTCATTCTTAATTACGTTTGCTCCTACGTCTAATTCTTCGGGATGGCCTTGAGGAGCTCTTGCTTGATGGTCATGGTGACATCGTCGATGGCTCCCCTCGTATAGAGCAGAGAACTCCTGTATTCATCTTTGAATATGATCTCATACTTGTCGTCAAAAACCCGCTCAATGATCTCTAGCAGATGCTTCTGGCACAACTGATCCACCTTCTTCTGATCGGCATCGTCATGCATCATCCTGGCAGCCGCCTCCATCGGGTTCACTGCTTCACCCCGCATCATCGCCGCCTGCATCTTTTCTTGGGCAGCTTTAGCTGCCTGTTTCTTAGCGAACGTAGAGGCTAGACACCCAGCCTGAGGATTTAGGATTAGTGCGGGTTGTCGAAAATCGAGCGCGTAAAATGGGTTGTCTATGCCGACTGGATGTAGTCCCGAATCTGGCCGAAGACTGCCGACTGGTCGAGGGCTTTCTCTCTCGTCGTCCCATATTTTTTTTACCACCCAATCCCTTCCTACATCAAGTTATTAGTGCATTTTGAGATATTCTTCAGCAACAGCTTGTCGTTCCTCAGCAATTGCACTTTGTCCCGGTCGTCCAGCAGGAGGGTGTCCGTCTCACTGCCTTGGCGGACCTCAATGCGAACGGCACCGTCACGCTCCATGATCCGGACGCTCGTGACGGTGTGGGGGGGGGCTGGGTGTCGCTGACCGGTTCAAGTACCGCGGCGAAACGGGCTTGTTTCCCATGGCGGCTGATCATGGTCAGGGGGACGCGGTCGTCAGTCATGCCCGTTCGGTGTCCGAATCTAGCGAGTCGAAGACGAGCAGATTATCCGCATCATCAGGCAGCGCTGTAATCAGGCCACGTGCCCGATCAATGCCTGCCAGCTCAAGGATTTCATGCTGCTGGGAAAATTAAAGTAGTTTGTCCCTTAAATCTCTTCGAGTTTGAGCTTACACAAGACAACTCATCCAAAACACAACGCAGGCGACGCGCAAGCGCGCACACTACCTTTTCTTAGGCAAGCCCTTCTTATTATAGACCGCTTTGGACTTTCGTTTTTTGTAGGGCTTGGCTTTGGCGGCGCCACTCTCGCCGCCGCCGTGTTTGCCGCTTTGTAGCGTCTCAATCTGGTCGCGGATCATGGCGGCTTTTTCGAACTCCAGCTTGCGAGCGGCTTCGAGCATTTCTTCTTCCATCTCGGCGATGACCTCGGCCACGTCGCGGTCGTCGGACTCGGCGAGGAGACCGATGGCATCGTCTTCCTTTTGATTATAGCGTTTGCCGGGAGCTTGTAAGCTATCGTCGATGTCGCGCTTGACGCCGACGGGGATGATGCCGTGCTCTTTATTATGGGCGAGTTGCTTTTCGCGGCGGTAATCGGTGGTGTCTAGCGTAAGTTGGATCGATTTAGTGATGACATCGGCGTAGAGAATGACGCGGCCTTTCTCATGACGCGCGGCGCGGCCAGCGGTTTGAATGAGACTGGTGGCACTGCGAAGGAAGCCTTCTTTATCGGCATCGAGAATCGCGACGAGCGCTACCTCGGGCAGGTCGAGCCCTTCGCGCAGAAGGTTAACGCCGACTAGCACATCGAATTCGCCCTTGCGCAGGCGGCGCAGAATTTCAACCCGCTCGATGGCATCGATATCGGAGTGAAGGTATTCCACCTTGAGGCCGGCTTCGCGCAGGTAGTCGCTCAAGTCTTCCGACATGCGCTTGGTCAAGGTGGTGGCGAGGGTTCGCTCGCCCGCCTCGGAAGCTTTGCGCACTTCGCCGATAAAGTCTTCAACTTGCCCTTTGATCGGGCGGATCTCCATCAGGGGATCGACGAGACCGGTGGGACGGATGACTTGCTCGGCGATAACTTTGGAAACATCGAACTCGTGCTGCGCGGGGGTGGCAGACACGTAGATGGTTTGCCCCGTGATTTGCTTAAACTCTTCTTCTTTTTGCGGACGGTTATCCATGGCCGAGGGCAGGCGGAAGCCGTAATCGACGAGGCGCTCTTTGCGCGCGCGGTCGCCGTTATACATGGCGCGCACTTGCGGCAGGGTGGCGTGACTCTCGTCGACAAAGAGCAATGCGTCATCGGGAAAGAAATCGATCAGGCAGAAAGGACGCTCGCCGGGCTTACGACCGGAGAGATAGCGAGAGTAGTTTTCGATACCAGTGCAGAAGCCCATCTCTTGCAGCAGTTCGATATCGTACTCGGTGCGCATACGAATGCGCTGCGCCTCGATCAGCATGTTTTTCGATTCGAAATAGGCGACGCGTTCTTCCAGTTCTTGCCGGATGCCGGCAATGGCTCCGTCCACTTTGTCCTTGGGCGTCACGTATTGGGTAGCTGGATACAGATTAAACATCTCCAGCACATCGCCGGTCTCGCCAGTGACAGGATCGAGCTCACGAATGCTTTCCAGCTCGTCGCCCCAGAACTCGGCGCGGATGGCGGACTCCATGTAGGCGGGGTAAATATCGACCACGTCGCCGCGCACGCGGAAGGTGCCACGCTTAAAGTCGATATCGTTGCGCTCGTAGAGGATGGTGACGAGCTGCTCCAGAAAGTTGTCGCGAGAGAGTTCCAGCCCTGCACGGAGCGGCAGCATCATCGCCTTAAAATCTTCAGGCGAGCCGAGACCGTAAATGCACGACACGCTGGCGATCACGATAACATCGTTACGACTGATCAGCGAAGACGAGGCGGAAATGCGCAGGCGCTCGATATCGTCGTTAATCGAAGAGTCTTTTTCGATGTAAGTATCCGTCTGCGGAATGTAGGCCTCGGGCTGATAGTAGTCGTAATAGCTGACGAAGTACTCGACCGCATTTTCGGGGAAGAAGGCTTTGAACTCAGAGTAGAGCTGCGCGGCCAGCGTCTTGTTATGCGACATAATGAGCGCGGGGCGTTGCAGCTCTTGGATGACGTTGGCCATGGAAAAAGTTTTACCCGAACCGGTGACACCCAGCAGGGTTTGATAGCGATTGCCCGCGCGGATAGACTCGACGAGTTGTCGAATCGCTTCGGGTTGGTCTCCCTGCGGGGAGTAGTCGCTGCTCAGTTTAAAATCCACGTTACAAGAGAAGGCGGACTTGCCAACGGGCGCAAGTGGAAGTCTTGAAAAGTGTCATTCCCCGTAGAAGCGACACTTCTGTCGCTTTTCGCGTAAGAGTTGGCCACGTCACCTCAGTTTTGCCGAATCGCCAATAAAGCGACAAGAGTGTCGCTTCTACCAGAGCCCTACGGCAAGACAGCGCGAATGCGTAGCGCTGGCCAAAAGCTCCAAGGTGAGCGGTGGCTCTGCCTCGGGCGTATCGGGCAGGCGACCAGACCAAATTATCCATGCCTCCGAAATCATTTGTTTTCGAAGCCTGAGTCGACGCGGCGTAGAGCACGCGAATGGTCGAGTTGCGAGCCGTAGCCGAAAGATCGCCTGCCACGAACTCTAAGTCGGCGCTATTCGGATCTTTGGCTCCGACGTAGAGCACCACGGGGGCGGTGCCTGTGGCGGCCGAGCCATTGTCCTCCGAAAGCAAGATCGCAACCGTGTCCGTGCGACCAGTATCGATGATAGTGGCGTTTTCCCAACTGCCGTCTCCAAGATGCGGCGCCTCGTAGAGTGTGCGCGTGGCCAAGTCCATGACCCAGATGTGGCCGTTCCGCGTGCTGAAAACTTCTTCACCAGTGAGATAGACACTATCAGCAAAGCCAAAACCTGGGCCAAAGGTATCTTTCAGCCAGACGTTGCCGGTGCAGGGGTTATTGATCGGAGCGGTGGCATCGGAGTCCACGTCGCTCCAACCTCGACTCACCACCTCGACCACATTAGATGCGGGCTCGACTTGGTTAATGTTCGTGTTGTTTGGGATGCCTGCCGAAATCCAAGCTTTGAGGCTGCGCACATTCAAATCCACCCGAGAGAATGTCGAACCAGGGCCCGCCTCATGGTTGACGAAAACCCGCAGGGTATCGCTGCTGGGCGGCCGATAGGCGCCGAGACCATCCCAGTCATCGTGCTGAGCCGTCGTCCATACGAAGCCTTCGACCGCACGTGCGCCAAGCTCGTCCCCGCCGGTAATGATTTCAAAAGTCTTCCACCCATTGTCCACCTCTGCCGGTTTGGTAATAAACACCGGATTCGCCCCATCCAGTGCCCAAGCATCCGTTGCTGTTAAAATAAGAAATAACAGCAGTCGCACGATGAATCTATCTATCTGGAAGCACATGTATCTATAGTTTAATACGCAGAAACATTTATGGCGCAAAAAATGCAAGCCGAATTAGGATTTCAGCCGGGTGCATAACAAATTTTTTCTAACAGTAATAAATGCCTTCATTTTGAGCATTAAAAATGCCTAGCAGCTAGACATTTGAAGTATTTATGAATAAGCGATACTGCTGCGCCTCATAATTTATGATTTCGAAAAAAGCTGCAAAGCAATCGCCATGAGTTTCCCGCGATCTCTGCTGCTCTGCGTGACGGAGGTCTGCCGTAGATGCTTCTGAGCCCCGCCGGAGGGGAATGCTGTAAGTCCCGCCGA
>Ga0209390_10001450_pt1 | contig 45878 bp, 27 predicted proteins | sample BON01_FD_187212 | JGI IMG/M metagenome (GOLD analysis project Ga0209390, IMG submission 187212) | Freshwater microbial communities from Lake Bonney liftoff mats and glacier meltwater in Antarctica - BON-01 (SPAdes) (version 2) | ecosystem: Environmental > Aquatic > Freshwater > Ice > Glacier...
CAATGTCACTCAGGCAGACGGAAGTCACCAGAGGGGCACATGCGCATGAATCGTGCCAAAGATTTACATTTTTCTGGACTGGGAATTGACCCGAGCCGCAAGCAACATCCGTGCCGAACACTATTGGGTCACGCCTCTTTTTTGACACTGTGTCAAAGGTTGTGAGGGTCGAGGGGAGAGATTTAGGATTTCGCGAATGGTGATGTCGCAATGAATCCCAGACAACGGCGAACCCGGTGTCTGTCAGTTGTAAACATTCGCGGAAGGTGTGGGCATTTGGCAATTGATCTGGCGGAGAATCTGCGGATCTTTAAATTCTGCACGTAATGAGTATTTTGCATCTGGGATGGAATCCGGTTGGTCAGCAGTTGGACTCACTACAGGCTCTGGTGGAAGAGTTGCGTCGTGATGTGATGGAGTTGCGTGCTGAGAATGCCGAACTGCGGCGTGAAGCTGGATACTGGAAGAGTATGCATGCTCGGGCGGTTGAGCGGAATACGAAGCTGCAGGCCAACTGGATGAGGCGAAGGCCGAAATCCGACAGCTCAAAGCGGAACGCTTCAAGCGGTATCGCCGGACCTGCAAATGCACCGATCAGCCACAGACAGTGGCTGCGGCGCTGCCACCGAAACTGCTGCCGAAAAGTATTTATGGAACGAGCGTGTGGGTTCATCTGTTACTGGAGAAGTTTCAGCTACGGTGGTCTATTTTGTCGACCCGACTCGCAGCCACGATGTGCCGGAATCACACTTGGCAAAGCGGTCGCGGGAGTGCTGGTCGTCGATCGCTACAGTGCGTACAAGGCGATGCGGCAAGTCAAGCTGGGCCAACTTCTGCTCGCGTTCTGCTGGGCTCATGTGCGGCGTGACTTTGTGCGGATCGGCAAAGGGTATCCCGAATTGAAAGACTGGGCTCTGGCATGGCTGCTGCGGATTCGTGAGTTGTACTGCCTCAATCGCGAACGACTGCGACACGCGCCGGGGGCCAGCGAGCGAGTAGCAGCTGAAGGTCACAGCGGATGGCATTTCTTTCGCTGTCAGCATGGCGGACAGTGCTCGTGATGCACTTGTGACCGGCCAGTGGGACTATCTCGGCCGCCTGCTCAGCGCCGCAGATAAAGTCACAGCACACGCAACAAAGATCCCCTACCTGACAGGATTTCGCGCGTAGAAAATTGATCGCATTTGTGAACGGCCGACTCAGACGAATCTATTTGAACTTTGCCTCGCGCATTTCTTTGCGGGCGTCCTGTTCCTTCAGCTTCTGGCGTTTATCATGCAGCTTGCGGCCTTTGCACAGGCCCAGACGAATTTTTACGAGTCCCCGTTGAAAGAAAACGGCCAGCGGGATCAGCGTTTGACCATCTTTGTCAGCCGCCTCAATGAATTTTCGAATCTCGCGACGGTTCAGCAGTAACTTTCGCTTGCGCTGTCGAGCGTGATTGAAGATGCTGGCCTGTGAGTACTCGGCGATGTCGCAATCGATCAGCCAGACTTCGTGATCGTCTACGCGTGCATAGGCTTCTTCGATTGTGATCTTGTTGTTGCGAACGCTTTTGACTTCGCTGCCGGTTAGAACGATGCCGCAATCGATTTCCGCGAGCACATCATATTCATGACGGGCTCGGCGATTGGTGCAGACGATCTGGCGTTCAGGTTCACTGGAATCCCTGGAGGCAGTCTTCTTGTTGTTCGGCGGAGCCATGGGGAGAGGTTGCAAAAAGAGTCAGGGAATTCTCGTGTGTGGGCCGTCCGTTGTATGCAGACAAGCGTCCGCCAAGTCTGACATCTGCAGAAGTGTTCAGCATCTGCAGAGTGGAAACGCGCCTGGAGTGTATCAGCAACAGGAAAATCCGTCAGCCAGTGATTTTTGTCCAGCTGAGAATCGGAGACAACGGAGTCTCATCGAAACGGTTCAGGTCAACGGAGTTTATGGAAAGACCATGCAGTTGCCAGTCGTCACCGCGAAGTGGTTATTTCTCAGCAGAAAATCGTGAATCAGTTAAAAAAACACGGCAAAGACCGGGCCCAGGGCGTTGACGGAAGGCACTGCCAACGCGAATAATCCGGGGGATGAGTCCATGTACATGGTGATTTGGACTCTGAGTTTCAGGCGATTTCCGGAAGCTGATGGGATTAGATTCCGGACTGATCGACTGTTCCTCATTTTTTTGGCCTGACGGTCGATTGATTTTTCAGATTCGTGGGTATGCTGGTTCGTGAAACAGCCAGTCGCTCAGATCTGAGCAGCAGTCGAGCTGGCAGGGCGCGTCAGCGGTGTGCTGACGATGCGTGTGTCTCACCACGGAGGCACGGACACTCGTTAATAACTGGGAGCGGAATTGCTCCGCCATTGAATGTCGACGACACGTGTCGCGACGGACGATGGATCTTTGGAAGGGGAATCGCGTGTATCGTCTGGATGCGGGATTGAAGGCGATCATCGAAACGGGGAACGAACGAGGATTTGTCACAGTGCAGCAGGCGCATGCCTGGTTGCCCGATGAAGGTGGAGACCCACACATGGTCGACACGCTCATCATTACACTGGACGAACTCAGCCTCGATTTCATCGAAGACCCGGACATCTGTCTGGAACCGGAACCTGTTGAAGAAGAAGTCAAACAGGCGCAGGCCGAAAAGGCCGCTCGCGCTCTGCTGGGACCAGAGACATCAGCTCTCTCGTCTCGTGACCCGATCCGTATGTATCTCAGCCAGATGGGGAATATTCCCCTGCTGACTCGCGATCGCGAGATCTTTCTGGCTAAGCAGATTGAAATTACTCGCAAGCGTATGCGTCGTCATATGCTCGAGTCCGATTTTGCTTTAACCATTGCTGTAGAAACAATTGAAAAAGTACGACGTGGCGAATTGCCTTTCGAACGCACTCTGCGAACTTCAGAAACTGAAGACGTTCGCAAGGAGCAGATCGAAGGGCGAATGGAGCAGAACCTCAAGACTCTGCGCCACCTGATGGACGTCAACAAGACTGAGTTCCATGCCTGGCGAGCTCTGCAGGAGAGTTCAAAAGAAAAGACCGCTCTGGCCGAAGCGATTCACATTCGCCGTCGCAAGATGTGCAGTCTGTGCGAAGAACTGAGCGTTCGAACTCATCGCCTGCAGCCTGTCCTGAAACGCATGCTGCAGATTGGCGAACGTATCGAACAGCTGCAGGACGAGATCTCCTGTCTGCGTGGCATGAAGACAGCCGATACCGAGCGTCATGCTCTGGAGCGGGAACTGGAAGAGTACGTGCAGATGCTGCTCGAAACTCCTGACCAGTTCCTCCGTCGCTGCCGCGAAATCAAGAAGCGTCTGGATGGCTGGACAGATGCCAAGCAGAAGCTGTCTGGCGGCAACCTGCGTCTGGTGGTTTCCATCGCCAAGAAGTATCGTAACCGCGGCCTGAGCTTCCTCGACCTGATTCAGGAAGGCAACGCCGGTCTGATGCGTGGCGTCGAGAAGTACGAATATCGCCGCGGCTATAAGTTTTCGACGTACGCGACATGGTGGATTCGACAGGCGATTACTCGCGCTGTGGCCGACCATGCTCGTACGATCCGAATTCCAGTGCATATGTTCCAGAGCATTTCAATGCTCAAGGCCAAGGCCGAAGAAATTCGCCAGAACACCGGTCGGGAACCCAGCAACGAGGAACTGGCTGAAGCAGTCGGCATGAGCATCGAGGAAACCGAGCGCATCATGAAGACGTGGAAGCATCCAATCAGCCTGGATACTCCCGTTGGCGAAAGCGAAGACAGCAGCTTTGGTGAGTTCCTGGAAGACAGTCACGAAAGCAGTCCAGCGGAATCAGCCGCCAAGCAGATGCTGCGTGACAAGATCGACCACGTTCTGAAGAGCCTGACATATCGTGAACGCGAGATTATCAAACTGCGTTACGGTTTGGGCGATGGTTACAGCTACACGCTGGAAGAAACCGGACGTATCTTCAAGGTAACTCGTGAACGTATTCGTCAGATCGAGAGCAAGGCGCTGAAGAAACTTCAGCATCATACTCGTGCAGTCCATCTGAAGGGCTTCGTTGACATGGAAGATGACCTGCCTCTTCCAGTGGTCGAAGTGGAGCCGGAAGTCGAAGTCGAAGCGATGGAAGACCTGGGCGTGGGTTGATCAAAACGATCAACGCTCGTCGGCGATCCGGATAAACTCTGAAACACTGGCAGAAATCTTCTGTCAGTGTTTTTTTATTGGATGACCACTTCGCGAGTCAGAGCATCTGCAGATGATTTCCACATATCCCTCGAAAGCTCGTTCCGATACGATTTGTGATTGCTCTGCAAAGGATGCGCATGAACCGTCTCATTCACTATCGAAATTGGCTGCTGCTGGCCGTAATCGTCCTTCTGATTGCGTCAATCCCGATCGCAAACCGACTGACTTTTGACCAGACCATTGAATCCTTTTTCCCCCCCAACAACCCTGACATTCAGTTACTCAAGAAGTCTCGCCAGGACTTCGGAGGTGATGAATTTGTCATCGTGGCCTGGCATCAGCCCAACCTGCTGCAGACGGATCCGGAAGGCGACTTTCCGGAACTGACACCCGAAGCGGCCGAGCGAATACAGACTCTCGCTAATCGGCTCGGAAAACTTCCCGGGGTCGATGAGGCTCGCACGCGCGACCTGCAGCGGTATCTGGAAAAGTCGCCCAGAAATCGGAACACTCGCCGAGCCATGTTGAGCCTGTTCAATGGAATTCTGATCGGCCCCGATCAGGAGACCACGGCGATTGTTCTTCAGCTCAGACCTGGAGACGACAGCAACTTCACCCGTGACGACACGATTCGCGGAATTCGAAAAATTGCCGAAGAGTTCGACCCTGATGTTTCAGTTGCCGGAGAAGCCGTTCAAATTCAGGACATGTTTGATCTGGTGGAGCGAGACGGAAATCTTCTGTACATCGCGTCGCTGTGTGTTTTGTCCGTGATGCTGTTGGTGATCTTTCGAAACATTCGCTGGGTCCTTGCGTCACTTGGAATTGTCATCACGTCGGTTGTCTGCACGCGAGCGCTGCTGGTTCTGTTTGGTTCGCAGCTCAGTATGGTCAGTTCCATGCTGAACTCATTGGTCACGATCATTTCCATCAGCACGACCACGCACATCATCGTGTACTATCGTGAACTGCGAGCCACGTTGAACGCACGGGACGCCGCCACTCAGACACTCAGCGACCTGTGGCATCCGGTACTGTGGACCATGATTGCCATCGCTGTTGGGTTTGCGGCATTGCTCGTATCCGACATCGTCCCGGTTCGCAGTTTTGCCATCATGATGACCGTTGGGACCCTGATGGTCATTCTGGTCACACTCGCCGTTCTGCCAGCCGCGTTTGCTTCGGGCTCCGATGTTCCGATGCCAGGCCGTGTCAAGCTGGAAGACAAGCTGGACGCGGCGCTGAATCGAATGGCCCATCTGATCGACCGGCATCCTGTCGGGACCACCTTTGTTTGCATCCTTTTGACGGCCATCACTGCGCCGGGCCTGTGGGTGATGCAGGTGGAGACCGACTTCAGCCGCAATTTCCGAGAGTCTTCACCCATCGTGCAGTCTCTGCGATTTGTCGAATCGAAACTTGGGCCGGCCGGGACATGGGATGTTTCATTTGATGTTCCCGATCCGCTGACAAGCAAGTTTCTTGACCAGACCAGGGAACTCACCGATAGTCTGAAAGAACTGTCGACGGAACAAGTGCAGCTGGACGTCCTTTCGCTGAATGATGCGATCGATATTCCGCCTCGCCTGGGAAAGGCACAGGTTCGATTTGAACGAGTCAACCAGCGTCAGCATGATCTTGTCCAGAGCTTCTACAATCCTGATCGCCGTCGCATGAGAATCGTGCTGCGGTCACCGGAGCAGCAGTCGACCGAAGCCAAGCTGGCTCAGATTCGGCAGGTTCGGGAAACGGTGGCGAAGCATTTTGAAAAAGTAAAAGCTGCCGGTGATGCGGCTGACGTCCCCGCCGAACTGCCGGTCGCTTCCGGTCTGTTCGTGCTGATGGCCCGCATCATCAACAGTCTGCTGGAAGACCAGCTGAAGAGCTTCCTGTGGGCCTGCATTGGAACCTTTGTCGCCATGGCGATTGCTTTTCGCAGCATTCGTATTGGTCTGATTTCGCTCGTCCCCAACATTTTCCCGATTGCCCTGGTCACGGGCTCCCTGGGCCTGCTGGAGATTCCGGTCAACATTGGGACTGCGATGATTGCGAGCGTGTCCATGGGTTTCACATGCTCCGTGCATTATATCGCCGTATTTCAAAATTCGCTGCCCAAAGTCGGACTGACAGAAGCTCTTCAGATCGCGCAGTCGGGAGTTGGCAAAGCGGTCGTGCTGGCCCACTTTGCCCTTGTTGCAGGCTTTTTGGTTCTCACCGCATCAGAATTCATCCCGCTGGTTTACTTTGGCTCCATCCTGAGCCTTTCCATGATCGGTGGGCTGATCAGCGATTTGGTGCTGCTGCCGCTGCTTCTGCGATGGACGACACGGGTTTGATGGCCGGATTTCCGAGCGTCGTGTCGGTTCATATTCATCAGGCCAAAACGATCGGAGTTCCGGCCTTGTTCCGTCGGCAATCTGCCCATACAACAAACAGACTTTATTCCCTGGCCGCGGTCTGAACTCGCCCGCCACAGGCCGGACTTCTTTTGTTCGAACCTCTGATACTGAATCCCATGAAATTCGTCCTTGTCATTCCTGATGGTGTTGCCGATGAACCACAGCCAGAACTTTCGGGACTGACACCGCTGCAGGCGGCGACGATTCCGCACATGGACGAAGTGGCTCGGATGGGAATTGTCGGGCAAACCGATAACGTACCGCCGTCAATGCCGTCCGGAAGCGATGTCGGAACCATGAGCCTCTTTGGTTACAGCCCGCTGGAATTTCATACCGGCCGCGCTCCTCTTGAAGCAGCCGCTCAGAGCATCGAACTTCACGCGGGCGACTGGGCCATTCGCTGCAACCTCGTCAACATCACCGACGGTCGCATGACGAGTTTCACGGCGGGCCAATACCCAAATGATTTGGCTCGCGAACTCATCGCTTTATTGCAGAAGGATCAGTGCGGAGACAGTCACTGGAAGTTTCATACGGGGGTCAGTTACCGCAACCTGCTGCTGTATCGCTCCCGTGGGAAAGCCGCTCCATTTGGAAAAGAAACCGACGGAATGCCTCCGCATGACATCACCGATCAGCAGGTCGCCGACTATTTGCCAAAGGGTCCCGGCTCAGACGAATTATTGCGGCTGATGGACCGCAGCCGGGAAATCTTCGCCAGTGCAGAACCCAATTTGTGGCGTCAGGCTTCCGGCGAATTGACTGCGACACAAATCTGGCTGTGGGGGCTCGGTCAGCGTCCAGCGTTTCAGTCGTTCGTGGAACGCTATGGGGTTCGCGGCGCTGTGATCACCGCTGTCGATCTGCTTCGCGGGATCGGCCGCCTGATTGGCTGGGAAGTGATCGAAGTTGAAGGTGCCACGGGCTACCTCGACACCGACTATGCCGCGAAAGGCCGCGCCGCGATTGCAGCGCTGTCACGTCCTGAGATCGACTTTGTGGTTGTTCACGTCGAAGCCACTGATGAGGCGTCTCATGAAGGCCGCGTGCACGAGAAAATCAAAGCCGTGGAAAATATTGATCGGCATATCGTTGGTCCGCTGCATGCCTGGCTGAAGGAACAGGGCGACTATCGAATTCTGGTCTGCCCCGACCATCCGACGTTCCTTCGCACGCGGACTCACAGTCACGGCTACTGTCCATTCGCCATGTGCGGTTCAGGAATCGCACCGGATTCCGCGACCACCTACAGCGAAGTCTCAGCCGCCGCGTCACCGGTTGCACTGCCCTCCGGCTGGGACCTTATGGGCCGCTTTATTCAGTCGGACATATAACGGCGACCGAAGGGCGTGAGGCCAATGGCAGTCGATTTGCGATTATAGACAGGGGTAGAGAAGTCGCATTGATTTGCGTCTCCCCTCCCTCCGAACCGTACGGGCCGTTTTCCCGCATACGGGTCTCCGGAAGCTCCCTTCCTGTACACCACTCGGCGAGCGGCGAAGAAGAGATTGTCCGGTGAGTAAACTTTGTCGATCAGCGTGTACCATTTTCCTCCTCGCACTCCATCACGGAGTGTCGTCAACATGCGGTCTGTCCAGACCAGCGGCAGAGGATGTGTCGGCCCTCCGGGCCTGAATCGCTGTCAAATTTTGAATTCGCCACGTCCCAACAAATCTGAAAACCACCCGCCTTTGTTTCGTCACGCGAATAAGAGCGACGGGAGGATGGCTATTGGTAAGTCCAGACGAGCGATCAGAAATCACGACTGATGAGATAGATGCATCCGATCATCAGCATCACGCCGATGAATCCAAGGTTGCTCCAGAAGGATTTCCAGAGATCGAAGTTCACTCGCTGCTGGCTTAGGTCTTCGGTTTGGCCAGTCGCCGGAGCGTCCTGTGTTCCGCTGATGACTTCGGACGTTTCGCCGGTGACAAGATATCGCACCATGTTGTTCACCTCCGCTGGCTTGGGAAGCACCGTGTACAGAGGCTGCACGATGTAATCAAACACGTCATACGGCCAGGCTGTTTGTCCTTTGAACGCCTGAACGGGGACGGTGGAACTCAGTTGATACACACTGAGAGTCCGGCGTCCGTTGGCCACCATCAACTGGCCGGACGGATCAAAACGCACAGCCGACACCGAGCCGTTCTCCTGAGGAATCCACGGGACGAATGTTTTCCTCTGTCCATCAAATGTAATCACGTTTCCGGCATGCGTCAACACTACACCCCAGCTGCCGTCCGCAGCGAACTCGGCAAATTTCGGCTTGTCATCGTCCGGCAGATTCGTCTCAGCAATCGTCTCGAGATTCGTGCGGTCTACGGCCAGGATCGTGCCATCCGCAAAAGCGCACAGGGCAAATGCTCCGCCACTCGCCACCACGGCGGCCTGTGAGTTCTCGAAGATTCGCGAGGCCCCTTCTTCGTACTTTCCTTCGGGCAGGCGATTTAAAACCAACAGCGTCCCATTATTCCAGTACACCAGCCCATCATCCGCCAGATTAAACGCGACAGCCGCATCACCTCGCAGCGGCTTCATTTCCTTTGACGTAAGAATCTCGAAGGCACGCGATGGCGGTGACGAGAACAGTCCGAACGGCATGCGATTAAGAAATGCCTGAGTCTTTTTTACCTGATCCGACAAACCCACAAACTGATACACTGATCGTGTGCCGGGCAGAATCATCTGCCCGTCCCTGTTCAAAAAAACGGCAAACACTGGTTCCGGCGTAGTCGATTCTACTTCGCGGATATAGTTGTTGTCCTGATCGCCGCTGAACAAGGTTGCCGGAGCTGCGTCGCCAAAGCGAGACGTTTCCGACTGAACGCCGACGATCCTGGCGCCATCCAGATTGGTGACAATTCGCGGACGGATCCCTTTAAACTGCAGTTGCTGCAGCAATCGTAACAAAGAATTTCCTCGCCCATCGTCGCATACCGTCACCCAGTCTGCAGACTCCGCATCCCAGCGTCGAATTTTCTTTGCTCCATCAACGATAAACACTTCTTTACCTGCGGCCGTCGCTTCAACAATCTGCTGCGTCTGGAAGTATCCATTCGTCACGAAGCCGTGAATTGCGCCCGTGGTGGTCACCACGATCCAGAATACGACCACCAGAATCAGCGACACTGTCGGGTTCTTCCAGATGGCACCGGCCAGAGCGGACACGGAAAAATACACGGCAAACAGAAACACATACAGCGGAATACACAGCAGCAACTCCGGTCGCCACAAGTCAAACCGTGTCCACAGCAGCAGCCAGATGCCGGTCACAAGAACTGTGGCGCACAGCAACGTAAACGCACAGCCGCCGAGAAACTTGGTCACAAACAAAACGGAACGGCGAATGGGTTTGCTCAGCAGCAGCGAGATCTCGCCCGGTTCAAACGTTCTCGGAATAATGGACGCCGTGACCAGCAGCGAACTGAAGACTCCAAAGAAACCGAGAAAAACCGACAGCACAACAATGATGGTTTCATCAATCAGCTGCCCCGTTTGTTTTGGAGCCCCCTGCAGCGGTCCGAAGAGAATCATCGTTCCGTACGACAGTGATACCGACAGTTCATCGCGGACATCCATGCTTTGAGGAAACGCGCGAGCCAGTCGCTTGAGATTTCGCGAGGCAAGCGTCGTCACATCCAGCGACGGATCATCAGCGGCTCGAAGTTCGTCATCCATTTTGACAGACGCCCACTTCTCCGCGCGATAAAACTCCGGTTTCTTCAACTGTTCATTGATGACATCCAGAACCTTTGACTGAATACGCCCGCGGCGCGGCGGACCGGGTCGATCCGGACTGGGCTGTGCGGTTGCTTCTTCCGGCTTCAGCCATTCTTCGACCCGCGTTTTTTGCTCGTCAGACATCAGAGTCCACATGTGTCCGGCCGGCGTATCCGCAGTCGACTTGCCTTCGACCAGCGAACGCAGAAATCGCTCGGTATCGATCAGCTCATACGGGCGAAGTTGTGTGCTGACGGAAGTCGTCAGGCCCAGCGGGGATAGTGCCAGCAGCACGACCACAATGGCCATCAGGGCAATCAGAAGGATTCGTGAGGCCGCAGCTTCACGAAAGGAATCGATCAGAATGGCGAAACAGGCTCTCATAGCGCGGCAGCTCCTACGATTCCAATGAACACTTCTTCCAGAGTCTGTTCTCGCCGTGCGAGCCGCCAGATGCTGATCCCCGACTGACGCAAGCTATCCACCAGCGAATCGATTTCGGTTTGACTGCCCAGTCGCACATCCGCTTCAAAGGCGCCCGGTGTCACTTCGCGAACCGTGGAATTTGAGTAAGCCGAAAGCAATTTTCGAATCGCCGCTTCAGGACCTGTCAGCTGCAGCAGCAGCGGCGCATCTTTGACGGCCGCGGTCAGCTCTTTCACGCTGCCGGTTTTCAGCAGCTTTCCATGATTCAAAATCGCAACACTGGTGCAGATGAGTTCAATTTCCTGAAGCAGATGACTGTTCAAAAAAATGCTGTGGCCTTCCGAGGCCAGCTGCTTCAGGACGTCACGAATTTCTCGCCGACCGACCGGGTCAACTCCGTCTGTGGGTTCATCCAGAATGATCAGCTTCGGACGATGAAGCATGGCCTGGGCCAGACCGAGTCGTTGAAGCATGCCTTTGGAATATCCGGCGACTCGTTCTTTTTCGCGGCCCTTGAGTCCCACAAGATCCAGCAGTCGCGTGCGTTCGGTGCGGATGTCACGCATCGACATGCCGCTTAGACTTCCGTAGTACTCCAACGCCGTGTCGGCGGTCAGATGCCGCGGGATGCGGTGGTTCTCCGGAAGGTAACCGATTTCTCTCCGGGCATTCATGGAGCCTGCCGCATGTCCGAGCACCGTTGCGGTCCCGCCGGATTTGCGAACGATCCCGAGCAGAATTTTGATCAGCGTCGTCTTCCCGGCACCGTTGGGGCCCAGCAGTCCGTAAATTTCTCCGGCCGGGACCTGCAGCGAAACGTCATTCAGTGCCTGAAACGACTTCTGGCCAAAGATACCGCGCCGATACCGTTTGCTGATGCCCCTGGTTTCGATGACGGACTGCGATTGATCGCTCATAAGGGTCGTTCATTCTTTTTGATCGGCCATGGATGGCCGCGTACTCTCTCTCAGGCGATTCGAGCCTGCACATTGGCCCTTGTGAAGACTCTGGATGTAGGTCAGGTTGAGTCAGGACCGAATCGACTGAGCGATCGTGCGGGCCTCGCGAGCCGCAGCGGTAATTTCATCCCAGCGTTCTGAATCAATCATGTCTTTTTTGGCCAGCCAGGAACCGCCGACCGCAATGATATCCGGGTCCTTCAGATAGCTGGGCAAATTCTGAGTTGTAACGCCGCCAAGAGGGATGTACTTCAGCCCGAGATGAGCGTACGGCGCTTTGATGCTGTCCAGCATTTTCAATCCGCCAGCGAGTTCAGCCGGAAAGAACTTCAGCTCACGACATCCGCATTGCACCGCCACATCCACATCCGTCGGTGTCATTACGCCGGGAGCAAACGGAAGTCCTTTGTCGATGGCATGACGAATCACATTGGCATTCGTCCCGGGTGAAACGCCGAATGCCGCGCCGGCGGCCAGAACCTGATCCACTTGTTCCGGAAAGATCACTGTGCCAGCTCCGGCCATCATTTCTGGAACTTCACTGGTCACCGCTTTCAGGCAATCGAGCGCGGCTGAAGTCCGCAGCGTTAGTTCCATAATGTCCACGCCGCCAGCCAGCAGAGCCCGAGCCAGCTTGACGGCTCGCTGAGGATTATCCACAACCAGAACGGCAATGACGCCGGTCTTGCGAAGACGGCTGAGTGCATTGTCAGAGAAAAGCGATTTCATGAACGACTTTCAGGGGGTGTGGAAAAATGATTTTCGTCGTCCCTTCTCCCCTTCGAGGGGAGAAGGATTGTTTTTTCTGTCCCCTCTCCCCCGCGGGGGAGAGGGCCAGGGTGAGGGGGCTTGTGTTTGCGGCGAGGTTAGATGAACCACGCTGCACACAGAAAACCCCTCATCCGGCCTTCGGCCACCTTCTCCCCTTCGAGGGGAGAAGGACTGTTTTTTCATGTCCCGCGCCTTTGCGGGGGCTGATGATCACATCCCAGCAGCAGACAACACGGCTATGTCACGATCTCCTGAATGACCTTGCCGGCGACGTCGGTGAGTCGGAAATCTCGACCGGCGTAGCGGAACGTCAGGCGTTCGTGATCGATTCCCAGCTGATTCAAAATCGTGGCATGCAGATCATGCACGTGGACTCGATCGTGAACCGACCGAAATCCGAAGTCGTCCGTTTCTCCGTACGTCATGCCGCCCTTGATACCGCCGCCAGCCATCCAGGTTGTAAAACCATAATGATTATGATCGCGGCCGTTGCCATTTTCTGACGTCGGCGTTCGTCCGAATTCACCGCCCCATAGAATCAATGTTTCGTCGAGCAGGCCGCGCTGTTTCAGGTCCGTCAACAGAGCGGCGATTGGACGATCGATATCACGAGCCAGGTTCTTTGTAGATTCGGTATGATTGCTGTGAGTGTCCCACGGTTGCCCATCGCCATAATAGACCTGCACAAAGCGGACTCCGCGTTCGCTCAACCGTCGTGCCAGAAGACAGCCGTTGGCAAAATGACCAGCGCCGTATTGCTCACGAGTCTCCTGTGATTCCTTCTGCAGATCAAACGCGTCCGTAGCCGTGAACTGCATTCGAAAGGCGGTCTCCATTGCCTGCAGACGTCCTTCCAGCTGGCCGTCGGGGCCGGATCGATCCAGATGAATACGGTTCAGCTGCGTCATCAGAGCGACCTGCGACGCCTGAGATTCCCGAGTAGCTCCGCTGTTGCGAAGAAAAGGAATCAGCTTGTCGGGCACGGGATCTGAATGATTGATAAAAGTTCCCTGGTGCGACCCCGGCAGAAACGCGCTCGTCCACAGAATCGAGAAACGCACCGGCTTGCCTGGACACAGAACAATATACGCCGGCAGGTCAGAATTTTCTGAGCCCAGTCCATACGACATCCACGACCCCATGCTTGGCCGAGTCGGCAGGATGGTTCCGTTATTCATCAACAGCAGCGCGGGGCCATGGTTTGGATTGTCGGTGTAGGTCGACCGAATGATGCACATATCGTCGATACACTTTGCCGTCAGCGGCAGAAGTTCACTGACAGGAACTCCACTTTCACCGGCTGGACGATATCGAAACGGCGATGGCAGCAAGCCGGCAGTGCGGCGTTCCGTTCGAAGATCGGCCTCTGCCGGACGCTGCCCGGCGAACTTCAACAGATCAGGCTTGGGATCGAAGAAGTCTCCCTGGAACGGGCCTCCATTCATAAACAAATGGATGACTCGCTTTGCCTTTGCTGGAAATTGAGACGGCCGAGTTTCACCGAACGTCTGCGGGCCAAAAGCCGTCAGCATCCCGAGCGTTCCGGCGCCTCCACCGATCGCTCGCATCATTTCACGGCGAGACTGGGACCATGTTCCTGCAGGATTGTCGTTTTCTAGTCGAGACATAATTCTTCTTCGCTCAGGCACGCCCTTGATTCGTCACATTTTAAACTTTGGAGCGGTTTCAACCAGCACTTCCGGAAACACACACCTCGGAGCAGACAAAAACCAGGCAACACGCAGAAAGATGGTACTCGGAAGAGGAAACGGAGGGAAAGCGGATCACCGGCAACTTTAAGGATAGATCGTCTTTCCCTATAAGAAAACGGATCAAAAGAGGGGATGACTTGGTTTTGCCAATTTGCATACACTCCGGCAGTTGTTGCCGCAAATGGTGAATTGCAGATTCGCTATGAGGACAGCGGAACAGTACTGAGGAACTGGTTTTTCTTATTTGGACGGAGTAGCAGGGATGCGTCAAGAATCCTTTCGCCAGCACGACTGCGCAATAAACAATCATGGTCTGGCGCGGTGGGAACTTGCTGTGCGAGCACACTCATTCGTGGTGAAGTATCGGACACCACTGGCCGTAATTTTAGGCTTCGTTTGTGCTCTGATGATGACGCCCCGAGCAGAAGCTCAGGCGCAAAAACCGACCGCGGAAACACTGCTGAAAGGGTATTTGCCCACTCAGAAACCTGTGGAGTACGACACGCCGCCCGCCGCCGATTTGTCGAAGTGTCAGCTGACGCTTGAAAAGGGAAGTTACGTCATCACGGGTCCGGCCAATGAGGTCTTGCGTCGATTCACAGACTCCGACGGTGACGGTGCCCCGGATCAGTTTCGCTACTACCACCTTGGTCTGGAAGTTTATCGCGACATCGACACCAACAAGAATAAAAAGCCCGATCAGTTTCGCTGGATGAACTGGGGCGGAACACGATGGGGTATCGATCAGAATGAAGATGGCAAGATTGATTCCTGGAAAGTAATCTCGGCTCAGGAAGCCGCCCGTGTGGCGGTTGAGGCACTGATCAACGGCGACCTGCAGATGTTGAGCACTGTGATGGTCAACGATGCCGATATTCAGGCACTGCGACTTCCGGCTGCGTTGGCCAGGCAGGTTCAGGAAGCGACAGCCGACATTTCAAAGAAGGCACAGGCCGCTCTGGCGGATCCGAAATCACTGAACTCGAAGAGCCAGTGGGTTCGTTTCGATGCTCCGTTGCCAGGTCTGATTCTGGCGGACGATCTGGGCACGGCTCGGGATGTCGTCGTCTTCGAAAATGCGATGGCCTATGTGCAGAATGGTGAAAAGCTGGACCTGATCTCTATTGGGGAAATGGTACAGGTCGGCGAAACCTGGAAACTGCTTCAGGTCCCAAGTCCGCTCGATATGACCGGAAAAACCATCGTTCAGATTGGCGGCATTTTAATGCAGCCACGAATCGGGACAGGCGAATCCTCACCGGCTGCTCTGCAGGCTGAAATGTCGGATGAAATGCAGAAGCTGCTCAGTGACCTCCAGAAAATCGATGAAGCCAGTCCGGCGCCGGATGCATTGCCGAAAGCGTTCGCCGACTACAACGTCAAGCGCGCTAACATCAGCGAAGAGCTGGTGAAAATGTCGCGCACGGATGAAGAGCGGCAGCAGTGGATTCAGCAATTCACAGACAGCCTGTCCACCGCAACTCAGTCTGGACTTTATCCGGAAGGACTTCCGCGACTGATTGCTCTGCAGGAAGCCGCAAAAGCTAACCAGCCGCTGCTCGGTTATATTTTCTATCGCCGCCTGATGGCGGAATACGCTGTTCGACTGAAGAACGATGAGAAGATCGCCCCGGCTGAAGCGGCCAAGTCGCGTGAAACGACTCAGAAGTGGTGGTTCGAGCAACTGGAATCCTTTGCTCGCCAGTGGCCAAAATCGGAAGACGCGGCCGACGCTGTTGTTCAGCTGGCCATCAGCTATGAACTGATGGGGCGAATTGATGACGCGAAAGCCTGGTACGCTCAACTGGCAAAGAATTATCCGGAAACAGAAGGCGGCGTTAAGGCTCAGGGCGCGCTACGACGACTGACGCTGACAGGCAAGAAACTGCAGCTGTCCGGCAAGAATCTTGCAGGCCAGGCAGGTTCATCAACACAGTATCAGAACAAGGTATTGCTCGTCGTGTTCTGGGCCTCTTATGCTCAGCCCTTCACCGACGACCTGGAAGCCATCAAAGCGGTCTATGCAAAACATCAGAAAGCCGGGTTTGAAATTCTCGGCGTCAACATGGACACCGACACCGCGGCCGTCACGGCCTACTTGAAGCAGCACGGACTTGTTTGGCAGAACCTGCGTGATGTGCCAAAGGCAGAAGGTCAGCAGCCGGGCGACTTTGGCTTTGGAATCGTCTCTGTTCCAACCATGTTCATCGTCAACAAGGATGGCACTGTTGAAGGTGGCATCACAACCGCCAACCTTGAATATGCTGTGGATGCTTTGATTCAGGGCAAGAAGCTGGAAGTTACTCCGCCCGCAGCAGAAGCAGGAGCCGAAAAAGCGGAAGCTAAAGGACGTTCAACCGCGGAGAAAACCAAAAGTCTCCGTTAATCCGGCCGCTGCAATATCGTAACTCATCAAAGAAGGACGGGCCCTCCCGTCCTTCTTTCGTTTGACGCCCCACACCCCAACGCCGTTGAAGATTTTTCGTCGAGGAAAAGAGCCGTTTTTCGTAGCCGAAGTCGTGAGACTTCGGAGGAGTTTCCTGGCAAATGTCCGAATTCTCACGAATCCGGCTACAAAAAACCTTAACGGCGTTGCCCACGCCCCACGCCCCACGCCCCACGCCCCACGCCCCACGCCCCAAGCCAAGAACCAAGAACCCTTAAAAACTCGCCCCTCCAACCTTCGTCTTGCATCAAATTCCCGAATGGGCCTATCATTCGAAAACGAATGAAACTGCTCAGTCGGCACCCGAACGAGCACATGGAGGGCTCGATGAACTCTGGAACTACGCGAAAAACTTTGACCGCTCGGGAAATTGCCGAGATTCTGGACGCCGAAATACTTGGCGATGCCTCCCGGTCCATTAACGATGTCGAAGTCGTCGATCGCGCCACCGAGCTGCAGCTGAGCTTTATCGGTGACCTGAAAAACGTTCCGCGACTCAAGCTGTCACAATCGAAAGTGGTCGTGGTACCTCTGGCCGTAAGAAATGAGCTGGCCGCGTTTCCAGATCGGACGTTTTTGCTCGTCCCGGAAGCGGAGCCCGCTTTTCTGTCCATTGCCGGACTTCTTCGCCCACAGCACAGTCGTCCTCGAATCGGAGTTTCGCCGCGAGCTGTTGTTGATCCATCTGCAGAGATCGGCGCCAATACCAACATTCACCCGCTCGCGGTCATTGGGCGAGATGTTACGGTCGGCCACAGTTGTGACATTCACGCCGGGGTTGTGCTCGGAGACGGATGTAAGCTGGGTGACAATGTCACGATCTATCCGAACGCGGTTCTATACAACGGAATGCTGATCGGAAGTCACGTGATCATTCATGCCGCGTGTGTGATTGGTGCGGATGGTTTTGGTTACCGGTTTGTCAACGGCGGACATGAGCGATTGCCGCACTATGGCACCGTCCGGATCTGTGACAATGTGGAAATCGGAGCTGGTACGACAATTGACCGTGCGAAGATTGGTGAAACAGTCATAGGCTCAGGTTCACGAATCGACAACCAGGTCATGATCGCTCACAACTGTCGAATTGGTCGCCACAATCTGATCGTGTCGCAGGTTGGTTTTGCGGGCTCAGTTACGACCGGCGATTATGTGGTTTGCGCCGGCCAGGTCGGGATCGCTGATCACGTTCATCTGGGCGATGGCGCCATCATTGGTGCGAAGGCCGGAGTTCATCGGGATATGCCGGGGGGGCAGTCGTATCTGGGTGCACCGGCCGGACCGGTTGCCGAGACGACTCGCCAGCTGATGGCTCTGCGTCGCCTGCCGGAGATTCGCGACACTGTTAAGAAGATGGAAAAAGAACTGGAGTCCCTGCGAATTCGTCTGCAACCCGTGTTGACTCCCTTGACCGCCGAAGCCTCCGATGCTGCTGCGGCCTGAAAGTTGAAAGTCGCGAACTCCGGAATTCTGCCGTGATTCTCACCCGTTGCCATTTTTCCACGCCTTTAATCTGCCTGTCTTTCAATCGACTTCGTGTGCTCAATGAAATTCTCTGATTCTAATCCCGAGATCCTGCCTTTTGTGCGACCGCGCTCGGCGTTGCTTAACGCCGTGCCGGACGTCGAACAGATCCCGCCGATGAGACTGGGACTACTTGCCGGGGCCGGAGAATTTCCGATTCGCTTCGCCCGTGCCGCTCGCAACGCCGGGCATCATGTGTTCGGTCTCGGCGTGGCCGGCATGGCGTCCGAAGAACTGTACGACGCCTGTGATGAATTTCGTTATGCGCCATTGGCTCGTTTCGGAAAGGCGATCCGTCTGTTTCGAAAAGCGCAGGTCCAACGGATCATCATGGCCGGCAAAATCGAAAAGACGGTTCTCTTTCATCCATTCCGCTGGATCCGGCTGATGCCTGACTGGCGTGCAATCCACATGTGGGTTCGGTACGCACATGAAAACAAAAAAGACGACACTCTGCTGCTTGCGGTGATTCGTGAGTTCGAACGTGACGGCCTGATTTTTGATTCAGCCCTGAAATATTGCCCGGAGCTTCTTGTGAAACACGGTTTTCTGACCAGCCGACGTCCGACCAGTGCCCAGTGGAAAGACATTCGATTTGGTTGGGAGATGGCTCGCGAAATGGGCCGTCTTGATATCGGCCAAACTGTGGTGATTAACGACACCGCAGTGATTGCCGTTGAAGCGATCGAAGGAACAGACCGGTGCATTCGCCGCGCAGGCGAACTTTGCCGTCGTGGCGGGTTCACGGTTGTAAAGGTGGCCAAGCCAAGGCAGGACATGCGTTTTGATGTGCCCACCGTCGGTGCGGATACGATCAAGACGATGCATGAGTCCGGTGGAAAAGTTCTGGCGATTGAAGCCGGGATGACAATCATGATCAATCCCGAAGAAGTAGCTGCCATCGCCGACAAGTTCGGGATCGCCATCGTAGCCGTCAATTCCGACGAACTCGCGCTTCTCGCCGCCGCCTGATTGCCAGCTCCTCGCACCTCGCTCCTCAAAATCTCTGCCAAACTCTTTCAGTTATGGCGATTGAGTCGACTCGGGGACCGCGGCCCTGGGTTCCAGACGGCTGCGAATCGGGATTGTCTTTGCCACAGCGTTGCAAAAATGGTTATGCTGGGTTTGAATTCATCCTCGCATTGTGACCGATGCCGCGATTTCGAGACCCAACATGCACCAATCCCCGTCCTCACGCCTGTGCCTGGCTTTTGCCGGCCTTTCCGTGTCTCTGTTCCTTCCATCGGTGCATCCGGCGCATGGTGAAGAGGCTCCGAAAACGGACGGTGTCGGAATTGTCTGGTTTATCGGCACAGTCCAGCACGGAGATCGTGGCCAGGCTGTTTTTGATATGGGCGACGCCCATGCACTCGACAATGGAGAAGCGGTGGCCGTATTTCGGCCGTTGGATATGCACTTTCGCCCGCTCGGCGGCGTGTCCATTCAGGAGAGCTTTGCCAGTTGGTCCATCCCCGCCAGAACCAGCCCCATTGAACTGAAGAAGGGTGACATTTTCATCTACGCTCGAACTCTCGACCAGTTGGGAACGGGCAATAAGTTTCGTGAAGGATTTCTTCGCCAACAGATTGTGAAGACCGGCACACGGAACTCTTATTCGACCGTGATGCAGCAGGCGGAAGCCGATGCCCTGCAAACCTACATCGCCCGCCAGCCCAAATGGGCCCGCGACCACAAGCACGTGGCTGGAGTCATCCATTCGGCCTCTGCAACCCACATTGAAAAGAAGCACGTCCAGGCACTTCTAAAACAGGTCATGCACCTGCAGGTTTTCAAAGCCCTTGAAGTTCCCGTGGCCGCATCGATGGGCGATGAATGGGAAAGTGTGATCATGCTGCTCCTGCCCGTGGAACCGCTGATGATGGACCCACCGAAGATTGTAACGACGGACGACGGCACTGTGGCCGCAGACGCCTCGGCTGCAGAAGTATCAACTGCAACTGCGGCTCAAAACACGGACCGCTTTGTCGATTCCTGTCGGCGAACAGTGGAACGGATGATGTTTATCCGTGCGGTCGAGGAACGTCGTCTGGCCGTAGTCCTGTGTGTCGCATTGGAATCGATCGACTGGAAAGCGGTCAACAACCGCCCGCCCGCCAATGAACGACAATGGTTCATGCTTCAGATCCAGAAGTCCCAGTTCCCGTCACTCGCCGAAGACGTCCAGTTCCTCGACGATGTCCAGCGAGTGATGACCGAAGTCCGCCAGGAACTGATGAATGCATCCTGATGTCGACCGGACTGCCCAGCAGAATTGAACCGCCCGGTGCCGCGTAGATTCTGCAAGCCGCCACGGCAAAAAGATCGGCTAAGGCATGCAGTCTACCAACTGTAACTCCGAACAAGTACGCGACGGGGTCAGCTACGGGGGAAGTAACGAACCGTGGGGAGCCAGCATGAAGAGGCTCGGAATGGGGAGTTGGGAAACGCGTCGTTCTCTGTGGATTGCTTTACGTCGTTGCTCAGCTGCCAATCGCATGAAGCTGTCCTGTCACGAAACCAGGATTCATCGAATGCTGGCAATCTCCCAAACGCACCAAAGTGACAAGACAAGCGGTTGGGGAGTTTGTAGACTCATTTTCACGTGTGCCCGCTGCTGTTTTGTCCGTTGTGGTTTGCCGCTTTCCAGCCCGGCAACCCAGCCTCCCGAAGGAAGATTGTATGCCTCCAGCCACTGAGACGATTTCGGCCGATCATCAGGAACGAGCAGCGCGACTGGTTGAAGCGTGCAGGCGCATTCGTGAGCAGGTTGGCCGAATTGTTGTTGGGCAGGATGAAGTCGTTGAGCAGCTGCTGATTGCAATTCTGGCTCGCGGCCACTGTCTGCTGGAAGGTGTCCCCGGCCTGGCGAAAACGCTGATGGTGCGTTCGCTGGCAGAATCCATGAGTCTGACGTTTCGTCGGATTCAGTTTACGCCCGACTTGATGCCTGCCGACATCACAGGAACGGACATTATTCAGGAGAACCGCGAGACCGGGCATCGGGATCTGGTTTTCGACAAAGGGCCGATCTTTACTCAAATGCTGCTGGCCGACGAAATCAATCGTACGCCTCCCAAGACACAGGCCGCTCTGCTGGAAGCCATGCAGGAGCACGAAGTCACCGTGGGCGGAACGACATATCGTCTGGAGGAACCGTTCTTTGTTCTGGCGACGCAAAATCCGATTGAGCAGGAAGGAACCTATCCTCTGCCGGAGGCTCAGCGAGACCGCTTTTTGTTCAACGTCATCGTCGACTATCCGACGCGTGATGAAGAAGGAGAAATCATTGATCGAACGACGTCGACTCTTTCTGCAAAACCTGAACCTGTGGTTTCAGGCGAGGAAATTATTGAATGTCAGAAGACCGTGCGGCTGGTGCCTCTGCCAGATCATGTGAAGAATTTTGTGCTCGACCTTGTCCGTTCAGCCCGACCTAAAGATCCTTCGACTGCAACATGGGTAAAGGAACTGATCGACTGGGGCCCGGGGCCGCGTGCCTGCCAGCAACTTGTCCTTGCGGCGAAAGCCAGAGCCTTGCTGCATGGGCGACACCATGTGACTCGGGATGATGTGGAAGCTCTGGCCTTTCCGGTGCTTCGTCATCGCATCGTGCCGACGTTCAATGCCGAAGCAGAAGGCGTCAGCGTGGATGACGTGATTCGTCGTCTGCTGCGTGAGCTGCCAAAAGTGTCGAAGCAACTGCTGTAAACGATCGTTCTGCGGGGTTCAGCGATGCCCGCCGTTCGCGCCGCTGGTGATGGCCAATGAAACTTGCTCAAAAAACGAATCGGTGTAGCGGAATACACAAGGGATTTTGGAATGCTGGCCTGTCGAGAAGAAAGCCGAAACGCTTGGCGCGTTCCGCTACTGAAGTGAGCAGTCAATCGAAACGCTTAGCGCGTTCCGCTACGAAGTGAGTCTTATTGCCGTTCGTTTTCGTTGATCTTTATCTCTTCTGCATTGATCATTCCCATGGCACACGTTTCGGACGTTCTGTCAGCTGGCGACATCGCCCGGTTTTCAAACCTGCAGGTCCTTGCCAAAGGAGTCGTCGAAGGTTTTTGTTCGGGGCTGCATCGGTCGCCTCACAAAGGCTTCAGTGTCGAATTCAAGGAACATCGTTCGTACGTTCCGGGCGACGATATTCGGACGGTTGACTGGAAGCTGTTCGGCAAAACGGATCGGCTGTATATTCGTGAGTACGAAGAAGAGACCAATCTTCGCTGCACGATTCTGCTGGACTCCAGCGGCTCGATGGCGTACAGCGGCTCCCGCAGCAATGGCAGCACCAAGCATGACTATGCAGTCCGAACGGCCGCATGTCTGGCCTATCTGATGCTGCAGCAGCAGGACAGTGTGGGGCTGGTGACGTTCGACAAGCAGGTGCGGCGTTACATCCCGCCGCGAGCCCGTCCCAATCATTTGCAGGTGATTGTGAACGAACTTAAGTCTCAGAAACCGCAGTTCGAAACGGAGCTGGGCGATGTGTTCCGCGAGATGGTCGTGAAGATGCATCGACGCGGTCTGCTGATCATTATCTCTGACCTCTTTGGAGATGTGGATCAGCTGATGAAAGCTCTGGCTCAGTTTCGTCACGCCAATCATGAAATCATGATTTTCCAAATCTGGGATCCGGATGAACTGGATTTCCCGTTTCGCCAATGGACGCAGTTTGCTTCTCTGGAAGCGGCGGCCAATCGGCATCTGGTCGATCCGGCGCAGATCCGCCGTGCTTATCTCGAAAAGCTGGCGATCTTTCGCGACCAGTTGACCAAAGGGTGCAATCGTCACCGAATCAGCCTTGTTCCGATGACCACCGACCAGCCGCACGCGGATTGTCTGGCCTCTTATTTAGCAATGAGAAGGAAAGGGCGATGACGTTTCTCAATTCCGCTTTGGCGTTTGGTGCGGCCGCGTTTGTAATTCCGCTGGTGATCCACGTTCTGAATCGCAGTCGATTTAAGACAGTCGAATGGGGGGCGATGCACCTTCTGGAATCTGTCATTAAAGTGAATCACAAGCGATTTCAGATCGATCAGATAATCTTGCTGATGGTTCGCTGCGCGATCCCGATCCTGCTGGCGATGTGTCTGGCCAGGCCTGTTCTGACCGGATCGCGGCTACTGGAAGGGGACTCGCCCGTTTCGCTGGTGATCCTGCTCGACAACAGCTATTCGATGGACACCGTTCATCAGGCGGGCACTCGGTTCACAAGCGCGATTGAGGCAGCCTGCACAATTGTCGGAGCGGCCAGTCGCGGATCAGAAGTGGCAGTGATTCAAACCGGTGGCCGAGCTACTCCGCTGTTCGATCAGCCGGTGTTTGATCCGGAGGCCGTTGTTCGCAGACTGCGTCAACTGCGTGCTGGTTACGGAGCCAGTGATATGCAAGGATCGTTGAATGAAGCCGTGGCGACGCTGTCCGGCATGACTCACGCACGTCGCGAGTTGATCGTCATCAGCGACTTTCAGCCGGCCGACTGGTCTTCGGGCGGTTCGGATCCCGGGGACGTGATTCGTCAGCAGCTGGCGGCGATGAAGATTAAGCCTGAGGTCACTCTGTTGCCGATTGGCGGGCCTGTGCAGGGAAATATTGCAGTGGAATCGCTGGAGTTTCCGCGACGGGCGCTGGGAGTCGGTCAGCAGTTTTCCGTGCGAGCCAATCTGCGGAACTTTGGATTGACGCAGGTCGACAATGCTCGAGTCGTGTTGCGGCTGGATGGCGAGGAATCCGCGGTGTCTCAAATCGCGTTGTCGGCGAACGGGACGACGCAGGTTCTTTTCCCGTCCACCTTCGACAAGCCTGGCTCTCATGTGATCGAAATCGAAGTGATGATCGATGATCCGCTGAAGGAAGATAATCGCTATGCGGCGGCGGTCTCCTTGTGGGACAGCATCAATGTGCTTCTGGTGGATGGCGATCCCAGTGGCCAGCCGCTGCAAAGTGAAACCGATTATTTGTCGATTGCACTGACTCCGTATACCTTCGGCCGAGTTCGCCTCACGGACCTCGTGACAACTCAGACAATTAAGGCCAATGAGATCACCGACGAACGATTGAAGACTGCCCGCGTGGTTGTTTTGGCCAACGTCGCAAAACTCGAACCCGCACAACTGACGGGGCTCACCGGGTTTGTGCAGGACGGCGGCGCACTGCTGGTGTGTGCGGGAAATCGGATTGATTTAACCTGGTACCGCGAACAAATGTTTTCCAACGGAACCGGCCTGTTGCCAGCTCCTTTTGGTGAACCCCGTGGCCGGATCAATGAGACCGGGTCATCCTCCAAAATCGTCACTCAGCATTTTGATCATCCAGCACTTGAGTTCTTCAATCAGGCGGCCAACGGTGATCTGTCGACCGCGGAAATACGACAGTGGCATGAACTGCCAGTCACAGCCGTCAGCGCCGGCGTGACCGATGCCGCTGCCAGTGGCCAGCCCGCCAGCACTCCGGCCGCCAGCAATATTCTGTTGCGGCTGGACACTGGAAACCCATTGCTAATGGAACGCCGATTCGGAGAAGGAACGGTCATGCAATGGGCGACCACGTGTGATGCCGACTGGTCCGATCTACCGCTGCGGCCGTTCTATGTTCCGCTGATGCAGCAAGTGGTGACCACCATGGCCTCGGGGGCATTACCGCCCCGCAACATTTCGACCGGCGATCCGGCGGTCGCTGTTTTTCCCAACGCTGAAGCACCGCTGACGCTTTCCGTCGTGACACCGGACGGTTCACGGCGAACGGTGGAAACAGTGGCTCAGGGAAAAACGCAGCTGGCCCGATTTGATGGTACCCAGCGTCCGGGAATCTATGCGGTTTCGACGCCGGCTCCGGAAACGCTGCACTTTGTCGCGGAAACGTCACGAGAAGAATCGGACCTGTCCGTCAGCGATAAACCGGCTCTGGTCTCACTCGCCAAAGGCATGTCGGCTACGTTGATGAATACGCCGGCCGAGTATCTGGAGCAGGATCGTTTGCGGCGGCATGGACAGGAAATCTGGAAGTTTGTTCTGATCGCCCTGTTGGTGTTTATGTTTATGGAACTCGTGTTGCAACAGCGTTTCGCGAGGGTCCGACTATGACAACCTTGCGTTTTGTCGGTGACATTCCTCTCTGGCTGGGGCTCGGTCTTGCTCTGATCGCCGGACTGCTTTCGTGGCGATATTACCGGCGTGAAAGTTTCGACCTGCCGCGCGGGCTGCGTTGGTTTCTGCCGCTGCTGCGATCGCTGGCGTTCTTCCTGGGGATCATGGTGCTGACCGGCCCGGTGCTGCATCATCGCACGATCATTGGCGAACTTGGGCGAGTCAAAATTTATCTTGATGGCTCACGCAGCATGACGATGAACGACCGTCATATGGCGACCGGTCGTAAATTGCTGATTGCCGAACAACTGGGCTGGTTGAGCGGCAGTCATGTCGACATGTCTCTGCTGGATGCGGCGGACGATTTTGCGGAGGCCCGGTCAGAGTTTCTCGAACTGTCGGCGATCAAATCACCGAACGCTGCAACTCCGCCGGTGGATGGTCCGACTAACGCGGGCTCAGGAGCTGCAAATGCTGGCGCTGCCATCGGCATGACGCCCGGAACGATTCTCGGTTTTGACCTCGATGTCGTTCGCAAAGCAGTTGCCGCGTGGCAGGCGAGAATGAAGGCTGTTCAGACAAAACTGCCTCAATCGCTGAGCGAACAACTGAATGAGAAAGTCCTGCAGCCGCTTGAGGCGGCGATGAGTCCTGCGGAGGCCACGCTGGAAACGATTCAACCGCAGATTCTGAGCTTTGTTACCGCCAGCGAAACGATCGAAGAATCCATCCGGGGTGCGTTTGAAGACAACGTGAACGAGCTCGTTCGTTCGGGCGATCCCTCGCTGCAGACGGCGTTAGCGTTGTTTGACGAGACACCGCGAATCCGACGTGCTGAGCTGGGACTTTCGGAATCGACTGCTCAGCTGCTCAGAAAATTGCGTGAGCAGCATGATGTGGAAGTTCTGACATTGTCCGGAGAATCGGCGTCGCCAAGGAAGACGCTGGAGCCTGCCGCATCAGAACGCTCTGCCGCATCAGAACGCTCTGCCGCATCAGAACGCTCTGCCGCATCAGTACGCTCTGTCGATCAAACCGGATCAGCCGACGGGACTTCCAGTGTCGCCGTAGATTCTGCTCCTGAAACCTTTGCCAGTATAACTGATCTGAGCAGTGGGATCGTGGCGACTCAGAAGGCGACGGCCGTTGCCGCAGATTCCCCAACGGAAGACGCGGCGGCGGCTCCGTCCACAAAAACAGCGATCGTGCTATTGACGGATGGTCAGCACAATTCAGGCCCCTCACCGTTGCAGACGGCGCGAGTCCTGGGGGCTCAGGGAGTTTCTTTTTTTGGCGTGTCCATCGGCGCCAGTCAGGAGGCCGCTGATCTCGCTGTGACCAGTCTTGAACATCCTGATCTGGTGTTTCAAAAGGACACGGTTCGGGGAATCATGATCATTGCCGATCGCATGCCGGCCGGGCGGCCTTTTGTCGCCCAGGTTCGCCATGGAGATGACGTTCTGTGGCAGCAGCAGCTGGTGTCGCAGAATGTTGGAGAGCGTCGGATCGAGTTTGCATTTCGCATTGAAGACCTGGTGACTCAACTGGGAGCCCAGTTCGTTTCTGATCTCCGGCAGCATACGATTCCGCTGGCTTTCGAAGCTTCGCTTGCCCCGCTGGCGGAAGAGTCCGAAACGAACAATAACCAGCGAACGATGAGACTCGCCGCGATTGTTCAAAGCTACAAGGTGCTGATTCTGGATGGCCGATCGCGTTGGGAGACACGTTATTTGCGCAACGCGTTTGAGCGAGATTCTCAGTGGTCGGTCAACACGATCATCGCCGGGCCGGGAACCGACGAACCAGTGCTGCGACGAGGCGACGAGGAAGGAGCTTTCCCGGCGACTCGCGAAGCCATGTTCAAGTTTGACCTTATCATTCTGGGTGAGTTATCGCCCGCGATGCTGACCGACAGCGATCGCGACTGGCTTAGGGACTTTGTTGAAATCCGTGGCGGTGGCCTGATCCTGATTGACGGTCAGCGAGGTGCCTTGTTGTCGTTCACGGGTGGCAGTGCTGAAAGCCTGCTGCCGGTTGAGTGGTTGACAGAAAAGGTGACGTCCAAGCCAGCCGCACTTCGTCTCACAGAAAAGGGAGCTTCGGAAAGTGCGTTGATGCTGGCCGTGGATGATCCTCAGAATCGACGCTTCTGGACAGAGCTTCCGGCACCCCATTCCCTGGTCGCAGTCGGTGCGCTGCCGGGAAGCGAAGTGCTTGTAGAAGCGACGGTCGGTGATCGCCAATATCCGGCGATGGTGACACGTCAGGTCGGTGCGGGGCGAGTTCTGTATCTGGCCTTCGATGAAACCTGGCGATGGCGATACAAAGCGGCCGACAAGTGGCATCAGCGAATCTGGAATCAGATGGCTCGGTATATCATGCCGCGCCCATTTTCGGTCAGCGATGACTTTGTTTCGATCGACACAGGTTCGGTCCGCTACGACTTCGGAAGTTCTGTTGATGTGCGAGTCCGGCTGCTCAGCCTGGACGGCAAACCCACCATGGATGCCAGTGCGGATGCGCTGGTCTGGAAAAACGGACAGGTGGTCTCAACCGTCAGTTTAATCTCGGACAAGGATGTGCCGGGCATTTATCGGGGACGCGTTGGAGCATTACCGGAAGGTGAATATGAAGTGTCTGTGCGAGCCGCTGGATACAGCGAGGCTGCATTGAAGGCACGCAGTCAGTTTGTCGTCCTGCCGCCCGAATCCGGAGAGATGACTCAGACCGGAGCGAACGAATCGCTACTGAAACAGATGGCCGCAGCGTCCGGAGGAGCGTGGCTGCGTGAGGAAGAAATGGGGCAACTGTCAGAACTGCTGGCTCCGTTAAGCAGCGGAAGAGTCGTTGAATCAGACACATTGATCTGGCAAAGCTACTGGTGGTTTGTTGCAATTGTGCTGCTGCTGACGGTCGAATGGCTACTGCGAAAGCGGGCCGGTTTGTTATAGAAGAAGTTTCGGCGCTGTGTGCGCGATGATCAGCCGGCTGTTTGTCTTTACGACCGACGAAGTGCTGAAACCGTGTGTCGCTTGTTCCAGTGTGCGAAGGTGGAGACAGATTCAATGAGTGTCAATCTTGATCCCATTGTGGCCAACAAGCTGCGGCAGTTCGGACGTCGGCGAATGTGGCTGATCGTTGCCCGCGGTCTCTGTGCCGGCCTGGTCACCTTTCTCATCTGTGTCAGCATCGTGGCGGCCATTGACTGGTACTGGCTGCTCAGTGATCAGATGCGCTGGGGCTTGAGTCTCGCAATCTACCTGCCGGTTGTTGTGATCGTATGGATGACCTGCCTGCGGCGAATGCTGCATCTGCCAGCAAATGAAGAGATCGCTTCTCAGGTTGAACTCAGCGAACCCGAACTGCGCGAGAATCTTTTGTCCGCGGTTGAACTAGCCACAGACGATCCGTCCGTGCTGCATGACTCACCGGTTTTCCGCAGCTTGCTGCAGGGCAAAGTGGCGGCGCAGATGGGACGAATTCATGTTCCCAATTTGTTGCCCGTCAAGCTCGTGGCCAGATGGATCGCAGCGGCCGCGGTTCTGCTGATCCTCGCTCTTGGGCTGTTGTTTTCCGGCGACGGTCGATTTCGCCAACTGGCCGCTCGGGCAATTTTTCCGGGTGCCAATATTGCCCGAGTCTCGCGGATCCATGTGACCGTGCTGCAGCCGACTCCGCATTCACTGATGCTGGCCGAAGATGAAACAGTCGCAGTCGTGATTGAGGTCAGCGGCGGAACAGTGGACGACGCGACTCTGGAGACTTTCACCGAAAAGCAGGGAGCAGTTCGCCAACCGATGCGGGGCCGGACGGAATCCGAATTTGCCGCCAATATTCATGTCCTGAGTGAATCAGTGGAGTATCGAATTCTGGCGGGCGATGCGGTGACGGAACGCTTCCGGATTGAGTCTCGGCCCCGACCACGCGTCAAGGCGTTTCATAAAACGTATGAGTACCCTGATTACAGTCTTCTGCCGGCAGAAACAGTAACGGATATGCACGGCGATCTGCTGGTTCTGGAAGGCACGAAAGCTTCCATGCGAATGGAACTGGATCAGCAGGTGTCGGCCGCCGAGCTGCGGATTGATCCGGAGAACTCCGAGGAAATGATTGTCATTCCGCTGAGCCCCGATCCGGACAGCAAAAATGGACTGGATTGGAAGGCGACTGTCCCGATTGATCAGGCGGCAATTTATAAAGTGCATCTGGTTTCCAAAGAGACGGGCTTTGAAAATATCTTCAGTCCAAAATACGAAATCCGGCCTCAGCCTGACCTGATTCCACGCGGAGGTTTTGTGGATCAGCAGGAAACCACGCTCGTCCTTCCACCGAATGATATCGTGGCCTTGAAAGCGATGGCTGAAGACGATCTGCCGCTGGTCAGTCTGGAACAGCAGGTGTCGGTCAACGGACGTGACTGGATGGGACTGCCTCTGGATGCAAAGCCGGCCGATGGCGATGCAAAGAACGGTCGCCAGTTGTCGGCCGCATGGCAGTGGGACCTGCTCAGCCACAAATTGAAAACCGGCGATCAGGTAATGACCAGGCTGGTGGCCACGGACCGCAAAGGCAACGTGGGAGAATCGGTTCCCTTGCGAATCATCATCGCGGCCGCGGATTTCGATCCGGAGCGGCACACGATTATGGAACGCAAGCTGGAGCTGAACGACGATCTGGCGGCTTTCTCGGCTCTGCTTCAAGAGCATAAGACCTCGGCACTTGTCGCCATCGAACGCCTGATCAAACCGGAAACCAATGAAGAACAGGCTGCCCTTGATCGGTCGAGCCTTGCGGATCTGGCGAATAAGCAGCGTGACCAGGCAACGGAGCTGCTGCCGAAGATTTATGAAGTTGCCAAAGTCATGCCGCCGGGGGCTGACGCGCATGATCTAGATGTGACAGCGCGAGTCATCACGCGATTGCAGAAGGAATATTCCAATGTGCCCGGTTACCTTTTAAAGGCGATGCCGCATGCGGTGGATGAGAACCGTCGTGTGGCCGATCTGAATGAACTGAAACAGGCATTCGAAAGAACGGCGGACGATGCAACGAATGTGGCTGAGCACTATCAGCATCTCACGGCTTACAATTTTCTGTCATCCGCCGCATTTGATCTCGATGCGTTACTGCGCCAGCAAAAGCTAGTCGTCGACAGCCCGACGCAGACGTGGGAACGCCTGCTGCGACAGGAAACGCTCGTCACCAATCAGCTGAAAATTCTGGAGCGTCTGATTCGCCAGCAGCGCAGCCGACTGCCCAATTATCTGGACGGGCATATGAATAATCTGCTGACATGGTCTCAGACGCAGCGTGATCGGCTTCAGGAATCCATGGAGTCAGAAGATAAGCTTGAACAACTGAAAAATGTGTCGAAAGATCTTTACCGACAACTTCAGGAACGGCAGCGGATCGACGTGGTGGATGGAGGACTTCCGGGCCGGATTGTGAATGCCTGGCGGGATCTGGACAATCGGTCGGGAAGCTTGTTTCAGCCGATGGAACAATTGGCACGAGCTGTTCAGCAGGAGAATCAGCTGGCCGTTCAAGCCGCCGATTCTCCGGACTCGGCAGCAGGCAAAAAGCTGCTTGGTCAGGCGGAGCGATTTGCCGCTGAAGTGGACCTGAAACTTCGTCGTAGCCTGGATCAGTTGCCCGCGCGTCGTGAAATCACGCAGCTGCGAAAAGATTCGGACGCTCAATATGCTGCCGATGCCGGACTGACTCATCGCGCGGCCATGTTTCTGCTGAATCAGCATCGTGAAGTGCCGGCCCAGGATTCAACCATTCCGACCAGTCTGCAGGAGATTGCTCCGGCCTATCGGATTCTGGAAGCTGGCCACGAAGTTGCCATTCTCCGTGAGACGCTGAATGGCCTTCTGAACATGGAACGCTGGGATTCTCAGAGCCTTCAGTCGCACATGGATCATCCTCGCCAGTGGGATCTTGTGCAGCGTGAATTTGAATTGTCCAGCCAGCGTTTGCGCGAAGCCGGAGTGAAGAATGAAATCGTCGGAGCCTTCGATCAGATCCGCTGGTCGGCTGCCGTTCGCGACGCGGGTCGCAAGATCAGTGAACGCCGCTGGAAACGCGATGCGATGATTGGGGGGGGTCACGAGTTAACGGAAGTTCGAGACAGCCTCGCGAAGATGGTTGAGGATCTGAAGCCAGTGATGGCGGAGGCTCGGGCGATCATTGCAAAGTATTCGCCAACTATTCCGCAGATGGCCGAACAGACGGCCGAACAGCTTCGCAAAATGGAAGAAGCGACCACGGCCGCGGCTGATGCGGTTGAAGAGAAAGATGCCGCGGAAGCCAATCAGCCAGACGCTGACCAAAAACAGGCCAAGGCTGATACACAACCGGATGCTGATCAGAAACAGGCTAAGGCTGAAATGCAGCCGGACGCCGATCAGAAACAGGCCAAGGCGGATACACAGCCGGACGCCGATCAGAAACAGGCCAAGGCGGATACGCAGCCGGACGCTGAACAGAAACAGGCCAAGGCGGATACGCAGCCGGACGCTGAACAGAAACAGGCCAAGGCGGATACGCAGCCGGACGCTGATCTGAAACAAGCCACGGCTGAACTTGATTCTGTCGCTCCGAAACCTGAAGCGAACGCTAAGCAGCAGCTGGCTGATCTGAAGGAACAGCAGCATGAGATCAATCAGCAGATTGAAGACCTGATGGCCGCGCTGGTGGAAGACGCCAATTCTCAGAATGTGCTGGAGGAATCTCAGCGGGAGCGCGCTCGTGACGCCGACGACAGCATTGCCATGATTCAGGAACCGGCAGCGGAGATGAATCGGGCGATGGAGCAGGCTCAGGCCAATCCACAGCCAGAAGCTCAGGCGAAGGATCTGGCAAAGGCTGCGGAACAGCAGGAGAAAACAACGAAGGCTCTGGAGCTGGTCGCGAAGCACTTCGGTCGTCTGGAAGAAGGGCAGGACGTCGCCGAATCCCGCGCTGAGCTGCGTGCGGCGGAACGCGAACTGGGAGTAGCCCGGCAGATGGATGAGCAATCCAAAGCGGCTCAGGAACTGGCTCAAATGGCCGCCCAGGATGCTCAGCAGCTGATGTCCAGGCTTGAAGAAGAACTCAAGCAGAACCCGGCCATGCAGCAGGCGTTGTCGGAGATTTCGCAGAACACCCTGCAGGAAGCTCGCAACGCGCTTCAGTTTGCGGCGCAGGATGACCAGACCCTGCAGCAGGCAAACGAAGGATCGGACGCAGACTTCCAGGCAAAGAAACGCGAACTGACGGAAGACATTCGCCGGATGGCAGCCGATGCGTCGCGTCTGTCGGGTTCTCTGGTGGCTCAGGCCAATCAATCGGCGGCTCAGGGAAAGACACCGGAAGCGCAGAAGAAGTTTGCCGAGACTCAGCAGAAACTGAACGAAGCTGTCGCGAAAGCCAACTCAGCCCGTGAAGATCAGCTGCTTCCGGAGATCGCTCAGACCGCACAGGAAGCCAAAGCGGCTCTTGCGGAAGCAGCCGAATTGCTGAAGCAGGGTAAGCAGCAGTCGCAGACCGGCAAGGATGAAAAAATTCACGCCGACGACAAAGCGATTCAGGCGGCAAAGGCGGACGCAGAGAAGCGTCGGCAGCAGTATCACGAACAGCAGAAGAAGGCAGCCGCCGATTTGGCAAAACAGGCCGACGATGTGAAGAAACGCATGGAGCAGGCCCAGCAAGCTGCGCAAAATGAACTCTCAAAGGCAGACACTCGCCTTCAGGAGGCTCAGGCCAAAGTCGATGCCAAGCCGGATGACAATGGACTGAAGAACGCGCTTCAGCAGGAACGAATTCGCCAGGCAGCCGAACAGAAGAAACTGGCTGCGGCCACTCGTTCTGTCGAAAAGGCTCAGCAGACGGTTGAGCAGGAAAACCGGCGAGTTGAAGCGGTGAACAATAAGCCGCTGCCTGGACTCGATGCGCAAAACCCGTCGACTCAGCTGGCCGATCAGCTGGCCGAAGAAGCTGTGCGAGCTGCCGAGGAACTGACTCAGCGGGCCGATCAGTTGATCGCGGCTACGGACTTTGGAAAAGAGTTGGCGCCAACGAAGAATCAGCTGGCGGCCTCCGAACAGCAGCAGCAACTGGTAACTCAGGATGTCAGCCTGGCTGGCGAAGATGTGGCGCGGGCGGCGCGTCATGAGCGTCGTCTGAATAATCAGGCTGCGGCTGATCCGCTTCAGAACGCCGCGAACAGTATTCAGCAAGTCGCACAGAACGAATCTAAAGGTGCGGCCGAACAACTGAAGAATGCCGTGCCGGAAGCGGAACAGGCAGAAGCGAATGCCGCTGCCAATCCTCAGGCGAATCCGCCAAAGCCAAACGGTCAGTCTCTCCAGGCTCAACAGGCGCTGGCCAACTCTGAAAACGCAATTGCCCAACAGGCCAGCCAGCTGAGCGGTGTCCTTGAGCCGCTGTTGGCCGCTGCGGAAGCCGCCGCGCTTCAGGAAGAAATGCAGGCCGGTGATCCCGCAAGTCCTCCGGATGCAGCCGCAGCCGATCAGGCCAATTCGGGCCAGCCGCCCGGCACTCCACCCGCGGGAACGCCTGCGACGGCAGCGACCGATGCAGCCGCACAGACTCCGCCGGCCGGAAATAATCCCAACGGAAATCCACCGGCAGCAGGGCCGGCAGCCGCGCAGCCAGCAGCTGCGCCGCTGACGGTCGAGCAGATTGCTCGAGGCCAGCAGCTCGCGAGAACTCTGGACGAGCTGGACCGGATGCAGGCGGCCGCAGCAGCCATGGCCGCTCAACCATCACAGCCCGGGCAGACAGTGCAGCCGACTTCTGCACCTCCGTCACGTCTGGATGCACTGGCGCAGGCGGCGCGAGCTCAGCAGGCGACGCAGGCGGCCAGTCGAATCCAGGCTCAGCAACTGGCCGCGATGTCCTTGAGCGAGGGTGGTCTGCAGTCGTCAGATTCTCCAGGCACGGAAAGTGGGATTGCGGAGTTCAGTGTGATGCCGGTGAATCGAGCCGACTCTGCAAAATGGGGCAAGCTTCGCAGTCAGTCGGCGGAAGACTTGACGAAGGGACGCTCGGAAGTGGTTTCCGAAGAGTATCGTAAGAGTGTCGAAACCTACTTTAAAGTTCTGGCCGAACGAGCCCGACGAAAGAAATAGACCCCGTGCTGCAGGGCTTCCTATCAGGATTCATAAGCTTCATCATTCAGACAGCAAAACGTTCGCTGTCGTGGATGGTGTATTCACCGCTGCGGTATTCACAGCTGCTGTACGCCGTATTTTTCGTGGGACTGTTTCTGGCCAGCGAGTCGCATGCGGCATGGGCTCAGAGCGCAAGTCCGGCCGACGCAGGATCACCAGCGATCTTCTCGTCTGGCGGGCAAAACAAGTGGTATCTGGGGTACAACGGTTTTCGAATGTTGCTTGAGGAACTTGGGCTGACGGCCTCCACGGACCTTGCAGGGACTCTGGCAACGCCGCCGCAGTCGGTTGTCGTGATGTTCGGCGACCTGAGCGCGATTACGCGCGATGAATGGCTGCAGCTGCGGCGGTTTGTGGCCCAGGGCGGCTCACTCCTGGTGGCCTCCGAGCAATCTTTTACGCTGCCGGGCGTCACATCATTTTCAAAGGGCCCGGCAAGCACCCGAAATGTGGCTGATCAGTATCAGGGCTTTGCAGACTGCATGGTCTTGTCCGAGCTGAATGCCGGGCATCCGCTGTCGACGGGGTTGAGAGAAATCATTGTCAACAAATCCGGCTGGCTCATGTCTTCAGAAGATGAATCCCTGGACTGGCAGGTCATTGCCTCACTGCCGGACGATTGTCTGCCCGCGGTGGCAAGAAACAAACCCGTGTTGCTGGCCGGTCTTGATGCGACCGACGATCGCGGCGTGATGATTCTTGCCGCCGATCAGAGTCTGTTTTCTGACGGCATGCTGTGGCATGGAGACAATTCAATTCTGGCGATCCAGACCTCCGACCTGCTGTGTCGCGGCAATCGAAAGCGGCTGACCGTTTATGAAAACAGAATGACACTGCCCGGTTATCGTGAAAGCAATTCGCCGCCGCCAACGCCACCCGTACCCAATCCGCCACCGTCAGGCCAGCAGCCTCCGAAAGTGGATCCTCCTGAGCCCGATACGTCCACGATCCTGAAGATTGCGAACAAGGTGATTGATGAAGTTCAGGAATCCGACATCCTTAACAAGACGCTGAAGAACCGACCGCGGAATGTCCGCCCGGTGGCCTGGCTTCGCACGATGCTGCTGATTTTAATGGTGCTCTTCACGTTGTTTGTGCTCTGGAAACTCGTCCAGAATCGCTGGCATCTGCTGCCCAATCGCCACTCCCGCTTCCTGCAGTCGATGTATGGGGTTCATTCGTCCCGGCAGCTGGAGTCCTCCGAATTTGGTGGAGCGGTCGAGGTCCTTGCACGCGACCTATGCCGCGAACTGACGGGGTCTCCCGTAGAAACCGTCTGGCAGAAAATGCTGGCCGATGGGAAAGGTGCGGCCGTTGCCAGCCTGCCTCGATCGCTGCGAAAGAATCTGGACGAACTGCTCAGCATTGCAACTCGCGGGTGCCGGATCCACATTTCACGACGCAAGTTTCAGGCCCTCGGCAAGGCCATTCTGGAGCTGCGTGCCATCCATCGCAAAAGCCCGCTTGTGAAGGCGTGAGGCAGTTGGCAGTTGGCAGTTGGCAGTTGGCAGTTGGCAGTTGGCAGTTTTGCAGTTTTGCACGGGGCGCGGTAATCAGATCGGGGTTTTGCCTGGTTCGCCGGGGATTTCCTGGACATAGCGCGGAACCGCGTAACCGGGCAGGCGAGTAGCCAGCTCCTGAATCAGGCGCTGGCCGGTGGACACGGGGACCTCAAAGTGGGCTGTCCCGATGACGTGGTCCAGCTGATGCAGGTAATAGGGCATGACGCCGATGTTAATGAGGCGGCGGCTGAGTGCTTCCAGGGCCTCTACGGTGTCGTTGATCCCGGCAAGGAGCACGGACTGATTCAAAACAGAAACGCCGGATCTGGCCAGCTTCCGCAGAGCCGTTGCGCAATCGCCGACGATTTCGTTTCCATGATTGGCATGCACGACCACAATCGCCTGGGCTCGCAGATCGGTAAGCAATGACAGCAGGTCTTCGGTCACACGGGACGGCAGGACGATCGGAAGTCGCGTGTGAAAACGGATGCGTTCGATGTGTGGAATCGAATCGATCGCTGCACACAGTTGTCTGAGTCGCTGATCACTGAGCATCCACGGATCGCCGCCGCTGAAGATGACTTCCGAAATCGACGTATCAGCGGCGATTTCATCCAGAGCTGGCTGCCATTCGTCGAGCCGTCGGGGTTCAGTCTGATAGGGATAATCTCGCCGAAAACAATAGCGACAATGGACCGCACAGGCGCTCGCGGCGATCAGCAGCACGCGTCCGGCGTATTTTTGAAGGACGCCGCGGGCGCGTCGAGCAGACAAATCACCGACCGCATCTGAAACAAATCCCTCGGCAGACATGGCTTCGCCCGCCAGTGGCAGGACCTGTCGCAAGAGTGGATCCGATGCGTCGTGAGGGTTCATTCGGTTCAGAAAATTCTCCGGGACGAGAATTGGGAAGCGTCGGAGCTGTTCCAACGCAACGGCGGACAAATCCGAGAACATCGCAGGCTGCGGAACGCCGGGAGATCCCGAAAACTGCTCCAGAAGCCCCAGTCGGCTTGCACCATCCTCAAGCGTTTCGCCTGGAACGAGAAGGTTCAGGCGGCGCAGCAATTCCTCGGTTGTCCGAATGGCCCCGGCGAGTTCGCGCTGCCACGAGCCCGGCGGAGACGAGTCTGCGGCGGGCTCAATGCCGGAATATGTGGTGATTGGGGGCGGAACGGGCAGCATTCAGGATTCACTCGGAGACGGGGTTCTGGTAACGTACAGAGCCAATTTTTAGGGTTTCCTTTCGGGTCACAGTGTGACAGGAGCCCTCGATTTGTCGGCTCTCGCGCCGAAAACCACCAGAAGATACCAGACTCAGAGAACGACTCCAATGGGCACCATCAACGCAGGCGAGTTCAAAAAGGGAATTAAGGTACTCATCGACAATGAACCGTACGAAATGCTTGAAACCTTCTTCGTAAAGCCAGGCAAAGGTCAGGCTCTTTACAGAACCAAGCTTCGGAACCTGCTCAAAGGGTCTCTCTATGAGAAGACATATCGCAGCGGCGATGCATTGGAAGCAGCGGACGTCCATCGCAACGACGGTGTCTATTCCTACCGTGATGGGGACAGCTACGTCTTCATGGACAATGCCACTTTCGAACAAAACAGCCTTTCTGCTGCCGTAGTGCAGGACGAAATGCGATGGCTGATGGAAGGTTCAACCGTTGGCCTGCTGTACTGGAACGGTCAGCTGATCAGCATGAGGCCACCACAGCATGTGATTTTGAAGGTCACCTATACCGAGCCCGCAGTCCGCGGCAACACTGCCACAAACGTGTCCAAGCCAGCCACAGTGGAAACCGGTGCCGAAATTCAGGTGCCTTCATTCATCAAGGAAGGTGACAACGTCAAGATCGACACGGAAAGTGGACAGTATATGGAACGTATCCAGTAGTCTGCGGTTCTTGATTGCTTCTCATTGCTGTCCAGTTGAATTGTTCTGGCATTTCTGTGTTACAAAGTTAGTTCTCATGACTTCTGAATCCGGTTCCCACAACGGGCGTCTCTACATCGAAACAGTTGGCTGCCAGATGAATATGCTGGACAGCGAACTGGTCGTGGCCGCTCTGCGTAAGGACGGATATCAGCTGACTGATAATCCCAAAGAGGCCGACACAATCCTGTTCAATACCTGCAGCGTGCGGGAACATGCTGAGCACAAAATTTACAGTGCTCTGGGGCGTCTGAAGTTCAGCAAACGCAATCGGCCGCAGAAGGTCATCGGCGTGATGGGCTGTATGGCTCAGAAGGATCAGGACCTGATCTTTCAGAGGGCTCCGTTTGTCGACATCGTGGTCGGGACCGGGCAGCTGGCGGAGATTCCGAGGCTGATCCGCGAAACACGTGAATCCGCCGAGCGAACTCATGTGAAGGCCGTCAGTCTCGGTCGTCGCGATGGTTCTCGTGAAGAAGTCTCCGACAGCTTTCAAAGCTACGATCCTCTTCGCGATCCGGAAATGCGGCCGACACCCTTCCAGGCGTTTGTGCGGATCATGATCGGTTGCGACAAGTTCTGTACTTACTGTGTGGTCCCGGCGACGCGTGGCCCCGAGCAGAGTCGTCCTCCTGCGCACATCGTGCGTGAAGCCCGCGTTCTGGCCGATCAGGGAGTGCGGGAGATCACGTTGCTGGGCCAGACCGTCAACAGCTACAAGTACACTGAAGATGGACGGCTGGTGCGGATGTCCGATCTGCTGGAACAGCTGAGTGAAGTTTCCGGCATCGATCGCATTCGCTTCATCACGAACTTTCCTCGTGATATGGGAAATGATCTCCTGCAGGCGGTTCGTGATCTGCCAAAGGTCATGAAGTACCTGCACGTGCCAGCTCAGTCGGGCTGCGACGAAATCCTGAAGCGAATGAAGCGTGGATATACCGTCGAAGAATATCGTGAGATGATGCATCGAATCCAGGAACATGTTCCAGGGTGCGCGGTGTCGAGCGACTTTATTGTCGGGTTCTGCGGCGAGAGCGAAGAGTCGTTTCAGAAGAGCATGGATCTGATTCGCGAATGTCGCTTCAAGAACAGCTTCATCTTCAAGTACAGCAAGCGCGAAGGCACGAAGGCGTTTGATCTGTTTGAAGACGACATCCCGGATGAGGTCAAGCGTCGTCGCAACAACGAGATGCTCGATCTGCAGAATGCGATCAGCGAAGAAGACAATGCAGAATTCATCGGTCGCCGAGTGACCGTGATGGTGGAAGGCCCCAGCAAGTCGTCCGCAAAACGTGCGGCTCGCGAAAGTCAGCCGTCTGAGTTCGCTCCTTTGCTTCCGATCGCCGGCCAGCACCAGGCCCACGGCCATGATCATGATCATGATCATGCAGGGCATGATCTTTTGGGGCATGATCATCATGAGGATACTGAGCCACAGACAATGCAGCATGCATCGCCGGAAGCATCACGGCTGGCGATGCAGCTGACAGGCCGCTCGGAATGCGATCGGATCATCGTCTTCGACGCGAACCCGCGCCTAATCGGCACAACCGCGGAGATTGAAATCCACGACTGCACCAGCACCACGCTGATGGGTACCATCGTCACTCGTGAAGTCCAGCACGGCTGCGGCCTGCTGCTCCCGATTCTCGGCTAGAAGTGGAATTACTGATAGAAGGCCAGATTCAGTTCCTGAATCGCTGCCTCTTCGGCTCGTGAGACTTTGTGAAATCCCAGGATGCCACCGGCGGCTTCGGCCACTTTCCATGCGCGGCTGACAGTGGTGACCTGCAGAGCCACATAAGAGGCAGGCGAAACGAAAAGACGAATGGCAGCGACGTAATCCTTCCATGTTTTAAGCAGCAGTCGCTCGGGGCGTTTGTGCAGCCATCCCTCCAGCAGTGCGAATGATGGTGAATCGCAGGGAATCCCTTCTTCTTCAGCCGCTTGTAAAATGGCCAGACGTTCCTGCTGCTCAATGTGACCATTGGCCCAGGCGACATGCACCAGAGGTACGAGTGTCAACAGGTGCATTGATTCGGCACGAACGCCGCAATCAATCAGTTCCGTCAGAACCTGCTGGTCGGTGATCTGCGAAGCGTCGCGGATTGCCTGAATCTCGGCTTCACGCTGACTTTCAGCTCTGCCCTGTTCAAGGAGTCGTCGATCTGACTCGTAGGCATAACTCTGTTCCAGCAAAGCACCACGTTTTGAAAGTCCATCGCCAAACATTTGTTGAGTCTCCAAAGCCGTTGAGTCGGCCTGCCATGTATGAACAGCACAAAAATGGGATCGAATCTGAGGGGCTCAGACCGAGTGCAACGCTCAGCAGCACAGCGTCTTGTGATCGACTGTATTCTGCTGGTTGCCTGGTTGACCGTGGCCATCATGGCTTAGCGGTGCCTGATACGTTCAGGCGATGCATCAGGTCTATCTTGCGACACAGAACGGTGCGGGAAGTTTCTCGCTTCACTTCATCCACTATTCGCAATAGCAGGCGAATGGCCTCGCTGCAGACAACACTCCCGGAATCATTGGCAATGTCGGCATCGGGATTTGCCTGTATTTCTGCACAATTTAAAGTGCTGCCATTCGTCACCATGATGCAATTTTGTCACGTTGATGAAGCAATAAATCTTCAGGCGATCGGCGCTGTCCGGCATTTGGAGACTTCACGTCCCGAGACCGGTTTCTTCTGATGTCCGCTTGCGTGCAGCTCCGCCGAATCCGACAATGCATTTCCCGCCGGTATCAGTCCCGCCCCTGCCTCTCACTCACACATCCTTCTTTCATGTGAGTTGTCATGATTCCATCCGCTATGAACCAACAACTCTTCCGATATGGCGTCCTGCTTCTTCCGTTGCTTGTTACCGGCCTAATGAATTCTTTGCAGGCCGAAGACGCCGCGGTACCAGTACCGACTCCTAAAGATCTCAATCTGACTTTTGAGCGAGATGTTCGCCCGATTCTGAAAGCCCACTGCTTTCTTTGTCACGGCGAGGAAACTGAACTCAAAGGCGGGCTCGATCTGAGACTCGTCAGGCTTATGCAGTCCGGCGGAGATTCTGGTGCAGCCATCACCGCGGGGGCTAACGACGGATCACTTTTGTGGCAACGAGTCGCGTCCAATGAAATGCCGCCAGGCTCAAAGAAGCTGACATCGGCTGAGAAACAAACTCTAAGGCAGTGGCTGGATCAGGGAGCGAAGACAGCTCGTGCTGAACCGGAGAATCCAGAAGACGCTCGGTTTACAGAAGAGGAGCTTGGCTTCTGGGCATGGCAGCCAGTGCGTCCGACCGAACCGCCAGCGCCCGCCGGATATGCGATCGCTTCTCCCATTGACGGATTCATCGCTGCAGAACTGGCAAAGCAGAGCCTCTCATTTTCTCCCGAAGCCGACCGAACGACTCTTATCCGACGAGTCACCTTTGACCTGACCGGACTTCCGCCTTCGCCCGCAGATGTTCGCGCCTTTGTGAATGACACAGAGCCTGACGCCTGGGAGAAAGTGGTCGACCGTCTGTTGAGTTCGCCTCAATACGGCGTTCGCTGGGGCCGCCACTGGCTGGATATTGCAGGGTACGCGGAAAGTGATGGCAATGCCGGAGCGGACCGCGAACGTCCCTATGCGTGGCATTACCGTGACTATGTGATTCAGTCGATCAACGATGACAAGCCCTACGACCAGTTTCTCGTTGAACAGCTGGCGGGCGATGAACTGATCGAGGGCGCGGCGGATGGCAACAATCCGCGACATGTGGAATTGCTGGCGGCCACCGGTTTTCTGCGGATGGCACCCGATACGACTCAGACAGACGATACGATCATGGATCGCAATCAGGCGGTTGCTGAAACGCTAAAAGTTGTGGGCAGCAGCGTTTTGGGTCTGACGGTCGGATGCGCTCAGTGTCATGACCACCGCTACGATCCCATTTCGATTGAAGATTATTATCGTTTTCGATCCATCTTTGATCCGGCCTTTCCGCTTCAGGCCTGGAAGAAGCCGGGCGAGCGACTGACCGATCTGACCGACGACGCATGCCGCGCCGAGATCGCCCGCATCGAAGCCGAGGCCGTGGCGAAGGAAACGGAAATTCGAACGCGTCGGCGTGAACACTGCCAGGCGATTCAGGACAAAGCCATCAATGCCGCACCGGAAGCCGTTCGAGAATTGCTGCGACTGGCCGTGAACACGACCGTGGACAAGCATACCCAGGAGCAGAAGGCCCTGCTGGATTTGCATCCGACCGTGCGGACCATCGACTGGATTATCGGGCAGCTCATTGAGTACGACATGCCCGCCTATCGCAAGTTTGAGGCCGAGGAAAAAACGGTTGCCGAACTGCGAAAGACAAAACCATCGCCGCGAATGGTGATGAACGTGCAGGAAACAGCAGCCGTAATTCCGGCGAGCACCATTTTCTTTCGAGGTGATCCGCAGCAACCCACGCAGGCTGTTGCTCCAGGTGAGCTGCATGTTCTGACAGTCGCTCGAACGCAACCTGTGATTCCGGAGAATACCGAGGGCCGGGCCACGACCGGTCGGCGTCTGGCGTACGCTCGGCAGTTGACCGACGGAACTCATCCACTGGTGGCTCGAGTCGCAGTGAACCGAATGTGGCGGCATCATTTTGGCCGAGGCCTCGTTCGGTCCACGACGGACTTCGGAACGTTTGGCGACCGCCCGTCGCACCCGGAACTGCTGGATTGGCTGGCGGATGATTTCGTTCGCAATGGCTGGAAGATGAAACGCTTTCACAAGCTGATTGTAATGTCGACGGTGTATCGCCAGGCGTCGCATCGCAATGATTCGCTTGATCGCGTTGATCCAGAGAATCATCTGCTGGGCCGGATGAATCTGCAGAGGCTTGAGGCCGAAGCCATTCGGGATGCGATTTTGATGGCCACTGGTCGCTTGAATCTTCAGGTCGCGGGTGAAAGTGTTCCGGTCAGCGAAGACGGCGAGGGCAAGGCGGTGATTGGTCGCCGTATTCTTCGCGATGGTTTGTTCTCTCATACCGAATCCGTCGGCGATCAGGAATTTCGACGCAGCATCTATCTGAGTTCGGCACGGTCGCTGCCACTGAATATGCTCGACACTTTTGACCTGCCTATGATGTCTCCGAATTGTGCGCAGCGGTCTTTTTCAACTGCCGCGCCGCAGTCATTGTGGTTCCTGAACGACGAAAGCATTGTCAAACTTTCGGACGGCATGGCCGGGCAGCTATTTGCGGGCGAACCGACAAATCCTGAGTCGCGGCTGAATGAGGCCTTTTGGCGTCTGTTTGCGACGGGGCCGGACGCGGACGAGACGGCTCAGTGCCTGAGTTATCTTAAGGAACAGGCGGAGTATTTCCGGACCGATCCTGACAAAGACTGGCAGGAGACGGTGGCAAAGAATGCTCAGGCGCCTGAAGTTCGAGCGTTGTCGAGTTTGTGTCAAATGATGATGGCGTCGAATCGTTTCCTGTATGTGGATTGAAGCCATCGATCTGACGATGGCAAATCCAAGCTCCTGCGAAAATGAACCTTTCGATTTTTCTGAACATACTTTTATGATCAACAACCTTTGCTCACGACGACATGTTTTGCACTCCTCTGCGTTTGGCCTGAGCACACTCGGAGCTGCCTGGCTGATGCAGCAGGACGGTTTGCTAGCAGAACAAAGCGGGGCTCCGCCGAAACCGGCCCTTGAGCCGCAGCGGTTTGATCTGCTGCCGAAGCAGCCGCCGCTTCAGGCCAAAGCCACGGCAATGATCTCGATGTTTATGATTGGAGGGCCAAGCCAGATTGATTTGTTCGACCCCAAGCCGGAGCTGACCCGACGCAACGGCCAAAATTTTGAGGGCGACGTTCAGTTTGACAATGCGGCTCAGGCCAGTCGGCAGATTATGGGACCGGCCTGGCGTTTTCGTCCGCGGGGCGAATGCGGAATGGAACTCTCGGATCTTGTTCCGCATCTGAGCACGATTGCCGATGAGATTACGCTGATCCGATCGATGCATTCGTCCGTGAACAATCATCTGCCGGGTGTCTACGCGTTGAATACCGGTGCTGGCGTTGGCGGGCGAGCCACTTTGGGAAGCTGGCTGACGCATGCGCTTGGCAGTGAAACGCAGGAACTACCCGCGTTTGTGGCGCTGACACATCCCTCGGGACTGCCGCTGATTGGTGGAGAAAACTGGACCAGTGGAAGTCTGCCTTCGATTTATCAGGGCACGGTTGTGCGTCCGAAGGAGCCCCGAATTCTGAATCTTGATCCGCCTCTTCATCTGAAAGGTCGGGCGCAGGCTCGGCAGTTGGATTTTCTGCGACGCATGAATCAAAAGCATCAGGAGCAGCATGCTGGCGAATCAGATCTGGACGCTCGCATCGCAAGTTATGAACTGGCCGCCAGAATGCAATTGTCTGCGAATGATGCCTTCGATATCGCGCAGGAGACCGAGGCCACTCACAAGATGTACGGCATTGATCAGGATGTGACTCGTGATTATGGAACTCGCTGCCTGATCTCCCGCCGACTTGTTGAACGTGGCGTCCGTTTTGTGCAGATCTTTAACAACGGACAAAGCTGGGATCATCATTCGGCAATTTTGACCGAGCTGCCAAATCGGTGCAAAGAGATCGATCAGCCGGCCGCTGCGCTGGTCAAAGATTTAAAGCAACGCGGCCTGCTGGATGGGACTCTGGTGCACTGGGGCGGCGAGATGGGTCGATTGCCAACCATTCAGATACCTGTCGGACCTGATGGTCGCAACAATGTTGGGCGAGACCATAACACGTTCGGTTTCAGCATGTGGACCGCCGGTGGCGGGATGCGCGGCGGCCACGTTCATGGTGCAACCGATGAGTTCTCTCATCATGCCGTGGAAGACATCGTGCAGCACTATGACTGGCTGGCCACCGTGCTGCATCTGTTTGGCCTGGACCATAAGCAGCTCCATTTTCAGGCCGGAACCCGCCGTCTGGCATTGGTCGAAAGCGCAGAAGCAAAGATCGTACAGAAGATTCTCGCCTGAGCCCCGTCGTCGCTGCCTGCTGCGATGACAAAGACGGAACCAGCGGCAGATCGTTGAAACGGAACGCCAAATCTCAAATCTCAAATCCTCGTCCTCTTCGATACTCTCACCAAGTGCCGATGGCAGAAACCACGAATCCTTCGCCATGCCCTTGCTGCCCTTCGAGGCCGTACACATCGAGACCTTCGAGTCATCTACAGCAAAGTGTACAACGCAGCGGCCGAACTCAAACAGCGTCTCGCGAGGGTCCCGGTCGCGTTTGTATTGTTCGATGGCGTCTTCAACCGTCTGCTTGGTCAGACTGTTCTTCATCTCGAACGACATCACCGGCAGGCCGTTGATGAAGGCGCACAGGTCCAGGGCTCGCTTTGTCTCCTCCCGACTGTACGCAAGCTGGCGAGTGATACTAAAGCGATTCTGAGTAGGCTGGGCTGACGAGTCCATCAACTGGCGCAACTCCGACGGCCCCCTGCCACATTCGCATCATGTTGTAGGCAACATCGCCACGGGCCGCCCTCTTATACTTTGAAGCATCCGCCATCACCTGCTTCCGGCCACTTGCCCCAAACTCACGAACCCGGACGCCTGTTCTCAACGACACTTCGAGAATTGGAAGGTCTGGATGCTGTGTCTCGTTCCTTTGCTGGAAAAGATTTCCATTGCCTGCTGTCTGCCAATGATCAGGGATGGTTGCCAGCCAGGGCACCGCCTCGACTCTTTGTATTCCGCATACGGCTGGAGTCCCTCGATCATGGCTGCCCTCCATTCTGTAAATCTGCGTTCATCTGCGAAATCTGCGGACAGCCGATGTTTTCATCCACAGATTGCGCAGATTTTCGCAGAGAGGGGCACCGCCTCGACTCTTTGTATTCCGCATGCGGCTGGAGTCCCTCGATCATGGCTGGTCTCCCTTCTCCAAATCTGCGTTCATCTGCGAAATCTGCGGACAGCCGATGTTTTCATACACAGATTGCGCAGATTTTCGCAGAGAGGGGCACCGCCTCGACTCTTTGTAT
>Ga0209390_10001454_pt1 | contig 45801 bp, 26 predicted proteins | sample BON01_FD_187212 | JGI IMG/M metagenome (GOLD analysis project Ga0209390, IMG submission 187212) | Freshwater microbial communities from Lake Bonney liftoff mats and glacier meltwater in Antarctica - BON-01 (SPAdes) (version 2) | ecosystem: Environmental > Aquatic > Freshwater > Ice > Glacier...
TCCTAATTCATCTATCATCCCACTTACTATCCCCAAGTGATCAAGGCTTTTACTGCTATATGATTTTTCCATCCGCAAAGATGGAAATAAATCACTTCTTCAAAAATGTCGCTGGGAAATGTCGGCTATAGCTATACGGATGTGAACACTACCTGCTCCAACAGTTGCACGTTCAGTATCACGGTGAATCCAATCGCGGCTACTGCCGATGCCGGGGTTGATCAAATGACCTGCGTCGATGGAATTGTTCAAATTCCAGGCGGTATCATGCCAGGCACAGGTACTTGGACAGCCAGTATTGGTGGCGGCACTTTTTATCCCAGCGCGGATTCACTCGCTGCGTATTACACGCCTCCAATGGGAAATACGAATCCAATAACACTTATCCTTACCCCTGACGGCCAATGTGTCGCCCCTGATTCCATGGTGGTTACCTTTGGCATATTGGATCCACTTGTGCTGGAGATGGCAGGCCCTTCTTCGGCTACCTGTGGCGATACAGTGATTTTTAATGTCCTTGCCGCCAGTGGTTTCAACGATATTGCCTCACTTCAATACGCGGTGACTTGGGACGAGAATAAATTGATGCTTATGCCTCCAGTAGTCGCGCCCTCTATTGGTGGTGATGACCCTTTAACTAATTATATTCCCAGCGATCAAGTGAATTATGCTTGGGTTAGTTATGGTTCCAGTGGGGAAGACCTTATTAGTGGTGATACCCTAATGACACTTACTTTTAAAGTGATCGGGAACTCATGGCCAACAAGTCTCTTCATTTCAGACTTAATGTCTTCGCCGATCGAGGCTACTAATGCCCAATTTTGCGTCTTGAATGTGAATGCAGGTGTGCCAGCTTTATTGACAATCAACCCGATAACGGTGACTTGCCCAGGTAATCTGGTCGTTTGTGAAAATGTCAATGCTTTTGCTTTGTCGGGCGGCCTACCAGTCGGAGGTGCTTATACTGGCACTGGTGTTAGCGGTAACATGTTCAATCCTGGAACAGCGGGTGTTGGTACGCATACCATCACCTATTCTTACACCAATCCTAACGGCTGTTCCAATACTTGCACCTTTACTATAACGGTAAATGAACTGCCAGATATAAGTGCTGCAAACAAATCCATCTGCTCAGGCGGGAATCCGAACCTTGATGTGACGAGCATGGTGGGTGGTACCTTTAATTGGACGGCTAACTACGGTGCTGTAACCCACACGAGCCTGGGTAGCGGAACAGGTATTGCTTATGGCCTAGCGGCTATTAGTGAGACTTTGACAAATCCTACCAATGCTGCAATTAATGTAACATACACCCTCACGCCTGTTGGGCCAGCCCCCACGTATTGTCTTGATGATCCTATAGCTGTGATCGTTACGGTGCAACCGAAGCCAACATTTGGCTTTACCGCAGCGACCTCTAGCGGCGGCAGCCAAAGTGGCAACAACAGCGCAGGCCCTTCAACCATCACAGCGAATTTCTGCGCGGGCGACCAATTGACACTTAGCCTTTATTCAGATAATGGCTCCGTTGGGTACATGGGGTCTTATACGACTAGTGGAAACATAACCTATGATGGTGGCGCACTAGGTGCTGGCCCAGTACTTTTTGATGTTTTCCCGAATGATGCAGCCGGATTTTTCAACGCAATGTATGGCGGTGCCCTTGGCTATGGCCTTTCAAGCAGTACCTCGGGTACTATTACACAGGTGTTCACACCTTATATTGATATCAATGGAAACAATGCTTATGACCTGGGCATTGATTGTTTGGGTGATCCGATCACTTTACAGTACAATATTTACGCCATTCCAACGGTGACCGCGACACCTCCTTCGGCGACTGTTTGCAACAATACGCCCGTGAACATTGCTTTCAATGGCAACTATGGCGGCGGTGCTACCTATTCCTGGTCGAATGACAACCCAGCGATTGGTTTGCCTGTCAGCGGTACTGGAGCCTTGAATTTCATAGCTGTCAATACTGGAATGACCAATCTGGTAGCGAACGTTACGGTTACACCATCTGCCAATGGATGTGATGGCACACCAATAGTGGTGACCATTACGGTACATCCAGAACCAGTGGTTTCACTTACAGCTACAGTAGCTGGCGGAACCCCACAAACGGGCAGCAATGCTGGAGGCCCAGCGACCGTTAACCTGATTTTCTGCGCTGGTCAATCATTTACGTATACTGGCTTTACCAGCCCACCGGGCGTGAGTTTTAAAGAAGAAATTGTAGCTGGTACCACCAACTTGTTGTACAATGGTGGCGCCATTCCTGTACCACGGCCGCCGACAAGTATTACAGCTGCTGGTGCTGCGGCATTTTTTGCGGGCACCTACGGGCCGTACAGTTTGGCTCCAGGCCAAACGTATGGCTGGATGGATGAAGTATTCACCCCATTTTATGATGTAGATGGTGATGGTATTTTTGACGTTGGTATTGATTGCTGGGGTGACCCGATTACGGTTCATTATACTGTTTATGGGTTGCCAACCGGTACAGCTACACCATCTCCCGCCACAATTTGCAGTGGCGGAACGACAAGCATTGCTTTGGGTTCAGATATCCCTAACACCACCTTCGCATGGGTAGTACAGACCGTTACGGGCACCGTGAGCGGCCAAGCTGCTGGAAGTGGTAATAGTATTGCACAGACGCTTAGCGGTAGTGGTACCGTTACGTACAGGGTTACCCCAACGGTTTGTCCAGGAAGCTTCTATGATGTTTTGGTTACGGTGCAACCTCCAATTACAGCCTCTATCACGCTGATTGATAATCTTTTGTGCAAAGGAGAATCCGTAGTGTTTACCTTCCATGAATCAGCTTATCCCTTGGGTACTGAATTCACGGTCACAGCAGACGTTTATCCCAATGTTTACGGGCAACCTACCATAACTTTCAATGCCGTAACTAACGGCGACGATGTTACCCTTGTAGAAGGCGTTGATTTTACCGGAACCCTCACCGTTACCAATATCCAGGCGACTGTCGAAGGTCTTCCTGCCTGTACTGCCACAATTCCTAATATTACAGTTACGGTTAACCCTCCATTTACCGTTTCTATTGTTAACGGCCCCACGATAGTTCATGCAGGGTCTCAATTGCAATTATTCGGAACGGATAATATAATGCTGCCTGTTACAATGCTGTCTAACAGTTGGGGCTCCAATTCTCCATTGGCTACAGTGGATGCAAATGGCCTAGTTACAGGTGTTACAGCAGGCGGTCCAGTGACTATAACCTACACGGTAACCGACGATGCGGGTTGTACCGCAACGGCTACCCGCAACATAAACGTGTTGGGCCCATTGACCCTGACCTCGCTCATTGCCGGTAACAATACAAGCATGGTCGCCTGTGGCGCTGAGATCACGGTATCAGTTCATGCATCCAATTTCAAAGATATTAGCACGCTGGATTACAGTATTAACTGGGATCCAACCAAATTCAATATGTCAGCCATACTGCAACAGCTATTGATGGTAGTGTCCCTACGATTCCAATTGACAGTGTGGGTGTAGGGCAACTGCGTTATCTCTGGATTGACGACGCAGGCCCAATCAGTGCTGATTTGGCAGATGGAACCGTTTTAATGACCTATACTTTGCGTGCTATTGGTGCTGCTGGCTCATATAATGCGCTTATAACAGACATGCCAACTCCACGGGATGCCTTTAACAGCAGTTTCTCACAGGTTCCAGTAACCTCATTGGGCGTAACCATTGAAATTGTCCCGCTTTCGCTGACAACTGTCGGCCCAATTGCGCCTTTATGTCCGAATCAACTTACGGTCAATCTGCCCTTTACGGGTGCAGTAGGAAACCCGACCAATTACGTCATAAACTACGATGCCGCCGCACAAACGGCAGGCTTCAACCCAATGGTTTCCGGCACCTTGAGTGTGATGACAGGGTATATTGTCCTGAACGTTCCGGCAAACCTTCCGCATGGTGTGTACAACGGGACACTGGTGGTCAGCAACCAATACGGTTGCATGAGTGTGGGCTATCCATTTGCTATAACCATAGATCAAATGCCACCTACGGCCAGCAATCCAGCGCCAATATCGCAGGCTTGTATGACAGTGCCGTTACCAAACCCATCGCTCGTCATTGACGAAATGGACAATTGCCCAGGGCCGCTTGCTGTGGTATGGGTAGGTGATGCTGAAAATGGCGGTTCAGGTTGTGGTATTACGCCAAAAATCATTACACGTACCTATCAGGTGACGGATGTGGCGGGTAATACAACGACGGTAACGCAGACCATTACGATGTTGGATAATTTACCACCTTTTCTCAATACCCCTCCAACATTACCCAATACTTGGTATCCAACAGAAGCGGCAGCGTTGGCTGCTGCCATGGCCCATGCCAACGCGAATAAAAACGACATCTGCACTTTGCCTATGAATATTACAGTAATGCAAGGTAGTGCGCCAAGCTATGTAAACTGTGTTGTTACTTTCCACCTCATTTTGAAAGATGGATGCAATAACGCAGCGAGTTTTAATTACACGACCACCATTGATGGCGCGCCACCTGTTGCAACTTCCGGGCCCATTGATGATTGTTATGAGCAATCGGAAGACACCCAAAACCAATATTACCCATACCAAAATGCTGTGAATGCAGCGCTTTTGGCAACAACGGCTACAGATGATTGCGACCAGTCTTTGACATACACAGCCGCGTACACTGGTTATGATTGCGCCTTAACCATTACGGTGACGGTGAAGGATGATTGTGGGAAAATAGGTACAGCAGTGTACGACACTCGAGTGGAGAATGATGCTCCTAACATTACTTCTAGTCCACTGGCATTGAATGGCCAGTGCTTCACCTCTGTGCATGACGCATTTGTTGCGGCAATTAATGCAACTGTAGTGGGTGATGATTGCCCAGGCCTAATTCAGCTCGATACAATGTTCAATGAGGGCTGCCCAGGATCGGTTACCGTTTTCGCGACCGATTATTGTGGCAATCCTTCCATGATCACCTACACCAATATTTATATTGACACCCAGGATCCTGTGGCCACGGAGGGCATGCCAGTGGAGACTTGCTTCAAAACCTTGCAAGCAGCGGCTACGTACCTCGCTCACATCACCGATTTGGTTGATGACTGTACATCGGATTCGCTGTTGATCGTATCGGCTTTGAATTTTAATGGCCCGAACGCACCTGTATTTGTTCCAGGTGAGGTAGCTTGCGAAGGTTCTGTAATCTTAATATTTACAGACCATTGTGGGCATTCTGACACGGCTACGTACGATTATATTACCATCGACAATACAGTGCCAACTGCAGCGCCATTGCCTGCTCTGCAATATAATTGTGTTTCAGAAGTGGCGGCTCCAGACAGCCTGTTGGTTATATCAATGGATAACTGTGGCTTTCAATCAATTAATTGGGTTGCTGATAGTTTGCCAACGACTTGTCCTGGCACAGGTACCCGTACCTACCGGGTGACCGATTGCGCGGGCAACACTGTTGATGTTGTTCAAAACATCATCATTATGGATCAAATAGCGCCCACTTGGCTCGTTGCTGCAGGCGCTATGAATACCACTTGCGTGTGTGGTGATACGGTATGCTTGGCTTATGCGCAATCTGCCCAAATTGGGGAAGATGTCTTAGGCCACGATGCTGATGGACCTGTTCCCGATACTGATGGCGCAGAAGACAACTGTGGCGAATACACTTTGATTCGTGTGCCAGGAGCTTTTGTAGCCAATCAAAACTGCGCGATTGATCACATTGTTGGTACATACACCAACACTTGGTATGCAGTGGATGGCTGTGGCGTTCCGGGCAACCAATCGCTCCCATACATCCAAACGATTACCATTATTGATAATGTTGCGCCAACTTGGATGTCTGGTATTTTTGATAACATGGCTAATTCCTTCAGCCATCGTGTTCAAGTACAGTGTAGCGATACGGTAGCATTGGATGCTGCTATGCTTTACCAGCCAATCGCCAATGACAATTGCAGCATGGTAACGTACACCAAGGTAAATGGCCCAACTTATGTGCCTGCACCAACTTGTGTCAATGGAAATTTAGGGTACTACGTTACCGAGTGGCGCGCAACCGATGGCTGCGGGAACACCAGTATTCCTTTCTTCCATTATATTGACATCTATGACAATACGGCACCAGTTTGGATGACAGCAGCTGCGGCATTGAACATTAACATTGATTGTGATGATGCACAAGCCCTTTCCTACTACAGTAGCCTTGCTCCAGTGCTGAAAGCTGATGGCTGCAGTGCTGTAACGATCATGCATACTCCGGGTACTTTTGTAGCGGGCGCTTGTACACAATCTGGTACGATTACCAATACTTGGGTTGCCACAGATGCTTGTGGAAATTTAAGTGGAACCTTTTCACAGGTTATTACGCTGATCGATAGCAAGCCTCCGACATTCGATTCTCTATGCCAGTTTATGCCACTTACATTGACCACCACCGGCGGATATACTTGTCCATTAACCGCCACAATTACAGGTTTAGTGGTCAATCAAATCATTGGTATTAATACGACCTGGAATGTAGCTGGTTTTGCAGTGCCGACTTTAGCAGGCTGTATTTCTGATAATTGCGCTGCTCCATCTGCCATAATAATTAAGGTAGTGAGCATTCAAAATGTTTACAATCCAACGGCTTGCGACCGCACCATTACGGTTTCATTCCAATTGAGCGATCCATGTGGAAATGTACAGCCTGTACTATTTGTCTGTGTGTACCATATTATTGACAACACAGCGCCAGTAATTTTCTGCGCCCAAAGAATGGGGGTTAATCCAGTGCTTCTACCTTGCTACCAATCTGTAGCTGCTGCTGAGGCTGATGCCCTTGAGTCTATTTCTCCGTGTGACCAATGTACCACTGAATACGAAGATTTGGATATTTCCGTAGCAACAATCATTGATAATTTTTGCAGCGCTGCAGTGACGGTTACCGTTACAGATTGCGCAGGAAATTCAGCTAACTACACCTTCGTTACCCGTATTGACGGCACAGGCCCAACCCTGACGAAGGGTACAATACCAGGCTGTTTTGTTGATGTTACAACTGCTGAAGCTGCCGCCATGGCCGCAACAACCAGTACCGACAATTGCCCAGGCGGATTGAGTATCAGCGCCAGCACGGCGGGCACATGCCCAGCCAGCATTACAGTTACCGTAACGGACGGCTGCGGTAACCCAAGTTCAGTAGTATACAACAACATCTGTATCGGTGCGGGTAACGCAGTTACCATCACCACGCCTGCATCCAACCAAACAGTGGATTGCAGCAACGAAGCGAGTGGATTGGCAGCTTGGCTTGCCAACCGCGGTGGTGCCATAGCCACAGGCTCTGGGGTTGTTTGGACGTATACTCCCGACCCAATTGTATTTGGACCAGTCAACTGTATGACCCACTCCAAATCGGTGACGGTTACATTTAAGGCAACAGATAATTGTGGGTACATGGCTACCACTACGGCCATTTTCACGGTACAAGACCTGACACCACCAAGCGTCAGTGCTGTTGCAGCAACGAATTTGACTTGTAGCACCCTAATACCAGCGCCAAATACGAACCTGGTAACAGGTGCCACAGACAACTGCGACGCATCGCTGACCATTGCACTTTTCGCCAATACAAGCAATGGTGGAGCAGGCTGTCCAAACAGTCCATTGGTACTGTTGCGCACTTATTCTGTGACCGATGACTATTGCAACACCACTTATGTGACGCATACCATCAATATCGTGGACAATGTACCGCCTACATTTACGGCACCGGGCAATATCACCATCAATGTTAATGCTAACTGTGCTTACGATGCTTCAATAGGGGTAACGGGCGATGGTACAAACGAAATGGACAATTGCTCCACTGGTTTGAATGCCGTTTATACAGATGTAATAACGTCAGGCAATCAGAATCAGAACAAGTTCATCATTATCCGGACTTGGAGACTGGTTGACAACTGTGGGAACCAGGCCCAGCCTTTGACACAAGTAATAACGGTCAAAGATGTTACGCCACCGACAATTACTTGCCCTACCGCAATGTATCAGCCGGGTGGGGTAGTGGAGAACAATTCCTGTGCTTGGGTCGGTACTGGCTTGGCACCTACTTTTGCTGACAACTGTCCCGGCTCAACCTTGTCCTACACCTTGTCCGGCTTCTTTTCGGGCAACAGTTCTGGCACTGGATCTGTGGACGGAAGGCTCTTCTTAGAAGGTGAAACTACCGTTACTTACACTGTTACGGATGGCGTTGGCAATACAGCAAGCTGTTCTTTTGTATTGACAGTGAACTGTACCAATATTTCTGGCCGGATACTCTGGGAACACGTCAAAACAACAGGTGTCAAAGATGCCACTGTCCGACTGACTCTTGGTATGCTGAACTTGGGTAGCACGCTTTCGGATGTTGCAGGCAACTATAGTTTGACTACGAACGTACTGGGCATCCATACCATTACACCCGTGAAGAACATCAACCGCTTTAACGGGGTGACGGCTGCCGATGCCACCGCGATACAACAACATATCGCAGGTACGAACGTGATCACAGATCCGTACAAAAAAGTAGCTGCTGACGTGAACCGCAATGGATTTATCACTTCACAAGATGCCAACTTGATTTTGCAAGGACTTGCTGGTAATATGGTAGCGCTGAATGTTTTCAATGTATTCTGGCGCTTTGTTCCAACAACGCACGTATTCATTGTAACACCACCTTCATCTGTGCCACCATTCCCGGAGAATATCATGGTGAATGTAACAGGCCCGGATGTAACCGGCCAGGACTTTTATGGCATGAAAATCGGTGATGTGAACGGGTCGGCTAACCCAAGTATGGCACCAACGGGCACACCATTGATCTGGATGGTAAAAGATCAAGCTTTACAGGCAGGCACCGAAGTTGCGTTGAACTTTACATCGACCAACTTCACCAACCTTGCTGCCGTGCAGTTTGGGCTTGACTTTGATCCTGCATACCTGCAATTTGTAGGCTTTGAATCAATGGATGCCATTACGCTCACAGCGGATAACTTCGGCGACGCAAATGCGGCCATTGGCGAGCTTCGTTTCGTGTGGGCACAAGCGCTGGGCGCAACCTTGTCGGATGGTACACCTGTTATGAAAGCGAAGTTTAAGGTGCTGAAAGGCGGCCAAAAACTGAGTCAGGTGGTACAACTTGACGAGCAGATTCTGCCTGGCCAAGCGTACACAGAAAACCTGGTTGCTTCTGATGTGCGGGTTGTATTTGTAGAATCAGTGGCAACTGCTGACCCAACAAGCTTGGGCAAACCGCAATTGCAATTGTTCCAGAACAATCCAAATCCATTTGCAGGTGCCACCACCATCGGGTTTATTCTGCCCGATGCTTGCGAAGCGCAGCTTCGGGTGATGGATGTAAGCGGACGTGAGCTTTCAAACCACAAGCGCCACTACACAGCCGGCTATCATGAAATTGATTTCCGGATGGACAATGCTGCTGCGTATGGCGTACTGTATTATGAATTGAGCACGCCGTTTGGCAAGTTGACCAAGAAAATGGTAACTGTAAAATAAAGGAAGATTCCTGTGCCCCTCCGCCCTGTAAGGGATGGAGGGGCACAGATTTTTTAGCGCCATTTCGGTGTTTCTAAAGAAAAAATACAACAATTGCGACCATACCTAAAAACTGGTACGGTTTTTGGCTTTTACTGTTTAAGACTGTAAGACAGGCGACATAATTGGAAACAGACTAAAATAATATTTATATTTATTGGGGTATGATTCCGGTTTAATTGGTTGATTGTCATTTGTTTAGGTGATATTGATTGATTTGAGGCAATTTTTGAGATTACCTCTGAGATTGAATTTCATAGTAACATTGCGGTTTGTTTTGAGTAAAATTCTCTTTAATCCTTTTTGAGCAAGCTTGAATTTTCGGTGATTATTTGTGGAAAGTATTCCATTTTTGATCACTTGGTACTCAAGCCGCTCTTACTAATCCCACCGCCTTGTTACGGTTGGTTTCGTCCTTTTTGCTGGATTCCCCGTGCCAGACTTACACCATACTTGCGTTATGCGCAAACGAAACTTGACTTGTAAACAACATCTGAACTATTCCAAACCGACTCAATTGATGAAGAGATACTCACACTCCTTCTCGATTTCCTCTATTTTCCCATCATCAAATTTATTGACCATGAATTTTTCAACAACTTCGCGTTGGCTGATGCCAATGCTGGTCGGGATGCTCGTTATCTTCTCGACAAGCAATACTACAGCTCAATGTACGCTTGATCCAATTCCGCCAAACGCTACCCCAACACCAATTACTATTTTTGTAAATGCGGGTGGGGTTGCTGCATTAAATGCATCTGTAATCTCCAGCTATTTCCAATCCAATTGTCCGGGCTTTTCGACTCGATTTTACAGCCAGGCAGTTGGCGGTGCAGATTTACTTGACTTCATTAATTATGCGTGCAGTGATGTAAGCGCATCGCCATTTTCAGTTTGGGTAACAGCCCGGCCTGGAGTTGCATACCCTGATGCCAATGAAAGTTTGCGCCGTCAGGTAATCATTACAGTTGTTGATAATTTGCCTCCAATAATTCCCGTCATTGCCAACGCTATGTCAGTTACAAACCCTTCTACCGCGTGCAGTGCAGCAGTAGCAGGTATTAATGCTGCTCCAACAGATAACTGCTCCGTTACCAAGTTGACTTGGGCTTCCACCGGTGCAACAACCGCTTCAAGCCCTGTTTCTGGAATTAACCAGGCAAGTGGCACCGTATTTAACGTAGGCGTTTCTACAGTAACCTATACTGCGACTGACCCTTCCGGCAATACCGCCACGCGTTCTTTTACTGTAACTGTAAATGATGACGATCCTCCTGTGGTCACTTGTCCAGCTGGCCCATTTGCGCCAGGTATGACATTGGGCGCTTGTTCCTATACTTATCTTTCTGGTGACCCAATGGCCACAGCTGTCGACAATTGTGCGGCATCTGGTTCTTTAGTTTTTGATTATGACTTGACAGGTGCTACAACAGTTTCGAATTTGACGACTTTGACCGGGCAGGTTTTCTTGCCAGGTATGACGACCGTTACGGTTACTGCCAGCGGCGGTACGCCTAACCTAACTTCAGTATCTTGCATGTTTGTTGTGAACATCACCGACAACCAGGATCCTGTAGTTGGCACAATTCCTGCAAGCCTTACCATCAGCACATCAACTGGGGTTTCTACGCCATTAGATCTATGCGATGGCCAATATAGCTGGACACATCCTTCGCCTACTGACAACTGCACAGTTTCGTCTCAAACCATTTCCATTGGTGGAGGTCCGGCAGGCGCATTTGTTTCGGGTGCTGCCATTGGTCCAGTGGTATTCCCTTTGGGCGCAACTACTATTTTATACACAGTTACAGACAATAGCGGTCGAACAAAGACAGCTTCTTTTGTTGTTACCGTTATTGACAATGTGACACCAGTGGTCGTATTTGATCCTGCTGACAACAGCGGAACAACTGCTACGACAAGCTCGTACACTGCTCCGGCAAACAACTGTTTTGCCAATGTGACCATTGAGCAGCCTAACTTCGCCGTTACAGACCCTGTTTATTGCGGCGCTATTCCGGCGCCTACGCCTTGTTCCAACGTAACAACTGCTGATTGCGGCGGCATAACCATCACGCGTTTGCCCAACTTGGTCATTGATGGTTTTGTGCCCGCCTTTAACCCATTGGATCCGCTGAACAGGACTTTGACTGCCAACTTCCCGGTTGGTGTTGGCGTTACGGCTACCGTTATCACATATCGTGTGACAGATAATGCCGGAAATACCACGACCATTACTGTCCAAGTGAACGTGACAGAGCTTACACCGCCATTTGCTGGTTGTGTCACCTCAAAAACTGTGGCACTCGGACCAAATGGTACTGTTACCATCCTTCCCAGTGAGTTGAATGACAATTCATTTGACAACTGTGGCAATGTGAGCTTTTCGGCTTCACCAACGACATTTACGTGCGCTGATCTCGTTCCTCCGGCCATGGCGCCTGTACCTGTTACCTTATTTGTTGAAGACCTTGTAGGGAACATGTCTACTTGCATAGTCAATGTAATGGTTGTAGACAATGTACCGCCTCAAGTGCTTTGCCCACTGCCAATTATCGTAAATACTGCTGCTGGCGTTTGTACTGCGACTGGTGTTACAGGTGCCAATATTGTTGCAGGAACCATCAATGCCCTGAATCCGGGCCAATGGGCAGACAACTGCCCCGGCACCCTCATAACTTGGAACGTTACAGGCGCGAGCACACTTGGCGGTCCCGGTGCCAATATGCTTGGCGGTCAAACGTTCAATAGAGGCGTGAACAACGTTGTTTACACTCTAGACGACCCATCCAACCCTCCTGTTAATTGCAATTTTACCATAACAGTAGTGGACAACCAAGCGCCAATACCGCAAAACTGTCCTCCTAATATTACCGTAAACGCCAACATCGCCCCAGGTTGTTCTTACAAAAAGTCCAACTCAAATCCTTGTATCGTTGATGCCAATATTCCTGCCAACCAATGGTGCGGTACGGTCAACTTCTTGGACAACTGTGGCGGCGCAAGCATGGTCAGTAACCTGGCTAGCCTATCGCAAACATATTCTTTGGGAACCAACCCTCCAATTGTAGTTACCCGCACGGATGCTTCTGGCAATGTAGGTACTTGTTCCTTTACCATCACCGTTGTCGATCAGACAGCTCCAACGGCTATCTGCAAAAACATTACGGCAGATTTGAACGCTGGTGGAACAGTGACGGTGATGGCCACAGAGGTTAACAACAACAGTTTCGACAACTGCTACCTGGACTTGATTTATGAAATAAAGAGACCTTCTGGTGTTTTGTTTGGCCCTTCTGTGACCTACACTTGCAGCGACATCGGTGTTCGTCAAATTGAATTCCGGGTGAAGGAAGATGCTGTTGGTGGCCTTATCAGCACCGTAGCTACTTGCAACATTACGGTGCAGGATCTGGTAAAACCACTGTGTGTTGCCAAAAATGTTACGGCAAGCCTGAGTGCTACAAATCCAGGAACGGTAACCGTCAATGCTTCGGCATTGAACAACGGTAGCTCTGACAATTGCACAGCAGCAGGTACTTTGACTTATAAGATGAGCGAATCTGCCACTGGGCCATTCACCACAACCCTGGCTTTTGACTGTACGCCCCTTGGTGCCAACACAGTTTATTTACAAGTGAGTGATGCCAGCGGAAATACCAACGACCCAAGCAATGTATTGACACCTTGTTCTTCCATTGTTACCATTCAGGATATCACCAATCCTGCCGTGGTCTCTACGCCGGGCAATGCCACGGTAAGTTGCAACACCGTCGGTTCTGATGTGACTGCTTATGTTGCTTCTTTAACTGATGCGACTTTCACAGACAACTGTTCTGTTGTAATTATAACCGAGACATTTGCCCTAAACCCAGGAACTTGTCCTGACGGATTTGTCATAAGCCGCAGTTGGATTGCTACAGATGCAGCCGGCTTGACAGTACAAGCAGTACAAACCATTATTGTACAAGATGTTATCAAGCCTACTATTGGAAACTTGGCGAATGTTACGCTGAACCTTTCTGATTACATGACATGCACGCCTTCCGTTAGCTATTCTGCTACCGTTTCTGACAACTGCTCTTCCCCGGCACTGTTAGCCGCGAACACCACATGGGTCATTGATTATCCTGGTGTGGTTCCGCCAAATACTGTAGGTACAGGCCTGACCGCAACACCTGTGGGCGGGTACCGCTTAGGTGCCAACGTAATAACTTTTACAACAACCGACGCTTGCTTGAATACGCAGAGCGCCAGTATGACAGTTACAGTTGTGGACAATGTAGCGCCTGTATTTAGCAGCTATAATTTACCAACGACCCTTAATAGCTATTGCAGCCAAGCTCCATTTGTGTTCAGCAACACGCCAGGCACATGCGGCTACACCTTCAACTGGGTACGGCCATGGAACGGGGATATCACTGATTGCAGCAGCTTCAGCTTTTCACCTGAAAATATTGTCGCGGTTACCCAAGTGGGTGGCATGCCAGTCACACAGACTTTGTTGGCCAACTTCCCATGGGATCCAACGAACTCTTTGACGGAGTTTGTACCTGTGGCTATTAACCTGCCTGTAGGTGTCACAACGTTTACCTATATGGCTACTGATGCTGCGGCGAACAAAACCACTTGCTCCTTTACAGTGCAGGTAAACGATACGCAAGCTCCTGTCATCACTTGCCCTTCAAACCTGACGTTGAATACGATATGCCCTACCTCTGCGGTACCTGATTTCCGCAACTTGGTAAACATTTCGGACAACTGTTTGACAGGGGTGGTGGTAACACAAAGCAAAATGGGTGCCTTGTTGGGCAACCTTGCAACCATTGCATATTTGCCTGGACCGCCCAATCCGCCAACAGATGGCTCTACTTTCCAAATTACTTTTACGGCAACAGATGGTACCAACGCTGCTACGCCTTGTATTACCACAATTATCTTGAATGATTCGGACGCGCCGATCCCAACTGCAGGTTCGTTGGCTTCTATCGTCAGCAATTGCGGGTTTGCCATTGTGAGCGCACCCACTGCCTTCCCGAACTGCGGTCTTGTGCCGCTGATTTATGGAACACCTGGTGGCGTGTCTGCCACATCATTTGAAGTGGTTGGTTTAAATGTGGTTAAATACAAAGTCACTGGCGCGGGTAACTTCTTCATTACCTGGTCTTACAATGACGGCAACGGCAATACAACTACCCAGTTGCAGCAGTTGACCATCAATGCAGATGTAGCGCCACCAGTGGCCAAGTGCAAATTGACCCAGACGGTTATTACGTTGAGCGCTACTTTCCCAGCGACGGGTACAATTACGCCTCAGCAGATTGATGCTGACAACGGCAGCTTCAGCGTAAATGGCAGCCACGACCCAGATTTTTGTACCCTGCCTACACCACCAGCAACGGTCGCAACATCGGCGGTCACGTTGACTTTGGATCAGAGTGTATTCACTTGCGCTGATTTGGCAAAAACAATGGTAACCCTGACCGCTACAGATGCTGCGGGCAATACAGCTACTTGCACAGCCTCTATCCAAGTGATTGATATACATCCTCCGGTTTACCAAAATCTCCCACCACTTCCACTGCCAACTTTGACGGTAGAGTGCGGTGACCCACTTCCGGTAGGCGCTATATTTATCGCCATCGACAACTGTGTTGATACCATTGAAGTACTTCCGGTGGATGTACCCGTAAGCAACTCCAATATTTGCGGCGTTTTGGCGACCAAGTCCTTTATTCGCAGCTGGTCTGTTACGGACAACAATACCCCTCCTGTCACGATTACGCAAGATATCATCATAAAGGATACCAAAGCTCCAGTATGGCAACCCGCTGCGCCGACCATGCAAATGTCTTCGACCCAGCCAGTAGGCACGGTTTGTCAAGCTCCAGTTACCCTGCAAGCGGTTGCTTCCTGGGTGACGGATGCCTGTGCTGCATTCCCCAACCTGAATTTCCAAAATACAGTAGTTGGCCCAGGCATGACGTACAATGCAGGTTGTGGCCCAACCAATGCTTGCGCGAGCGGCATTTACCAGGTTGGCACCCATACCGTTACGTACACAGCAACGGACCCTTGCGGCAACAGTGCCCAGCATACAGTAACGGTTGTCGTTAAAGATGCCACACCGCCAACAGCGGTTTGTATCAATGGAATTTCCATTGCACTCAACCTTAACGGCCAGGTAATAGTAACGCCAAACCTGGTGAACAACAACAGTTTTGACAACTGCGCAGCACTATTGAGCTTCCAGGTGCAAGAATTAGTCTCCATCAATGGTGACACCATCGGAAACCCTGCATCTCAACTGGTGTTTGATTGCGATCAGGCGGACAATGATACCCAGTACCCGATCATATTGATTGTGACGGATGCTGGTGGTAATCATTCGATTTGTGAAACCAGTGTAGTCGTGCAAGACAATGTTACGCCTACCATCACTTGCCCGCCAAACCGCACCGTTGAGTGTGGCACCAACCTCGATCCTTACCAAAATCCATTTTTAGGTATTGCTGGTGCAGTCGACAATTGCCCTAGCAATGTGGATACGACGTATTCTGATGTGCCGATGGCAGTTGTCACGTACACTTGCCCAGGTGTCGCACGTACATGGAAGGCTGAAGATTTGTCTGGAAATGTAAGCACTTGCACACAGTTGATTCAGGTGGAGGACACCAAAGCACCGAAGTTCAACACGCCGCTGCCGCAAAATGACACTATTTCTTGTTTTGAAGATGATATTGCTTCGGTAGTATCTGCCATTGACAACTGTACGCCCGATACCTTGATTCAAATTGACTTGGTGGAGGTTAAAACAGATTCTGTTGGTGTGTGTGGAAAGTATGACTACAAGGTTACCCGCACCTGGACAGCTACAGATAAATGTGGCAATACAACGGAGTACACGCAGACGTTGACGGTAAAGGATACCCTTGCACCGAATTTCTTCCTGCCACCAAACAAAACCATAAACCAGCTTTCGGCCAATGCCTTGCCTACCACCAACTGTACCGTTCCTATCGTGTACAACCTGGGTGCTCAGGGTGTCTTTAGCGAGTGCGCGCCATTGGTGGAATGCACCGTGAATTACATAACTTTTGATCCGCCACTGGTAAACCCGATCATTCCTAACGTGTTGGATATCAGTGGAAACTACCCAGTAGGTACAACGAAAGTTATTTTCAGCGTAACGGATCCTTGCGGAAACGAAGGGGTAGATACCCTGATGATCAACATAGTCGACAACAGCTTGCCAATTGCAAAATGTATCGACAACCTGATCGTAGCCCTTGGCTCGAACGGCATGGTAAACATTGATGCTAACGACATCAACCAGAACAGCAACGACAACTGCGGCATTGATACGATATTCCTGAGCCACACTGATTTTGATTGTGGCGATCTAGGCCTCAACCGTGACACGATGTTTGTTGTAGATATTTATGGAAATACGAATTTCTGTGTTGTAAATGTTCAGGTAACATTGGGTGCAACGCTGGGCTTTAACCTTGCTGCAACAGGCACACCAGAGACGTTCTTTGGTGCAGGTAACGGCTCCGCAAGTGCAGTTGCTGGCGGTGGTTCAGGCGGCTTCACATACTCTTGGAGTAATGCTGCTACAACGCCCTCTATCACAAACCTGGCAGCAGGTACTTATACAGTTTCTGTTACAGATACCAATACAGGATGTATTTCAGTGGATACGGCGATTGTTGTCGCCGGTTCGAAAATCACGGTGAATGTTGGAACTGTGACTGGCTGTCAGGGACAAAGTGTTTCAGTCCCTGTTACTGTGAACAATTTCATCAACGTGACAGGTTTCAGTGTTGGGTTCCAACTTGACAACCCGTTGGCAGGCGCTATCACCGGAATTACGAATATAAACCCACAGCTTCAGAACCTGGTCACTACCGTCAATACGGCTAGTTGGATAAACCCAATTCCTACTGGAACGCAGCTTCCAAATGGTACCGAATTGTTCAATCTTACGGTGCAGTTGAGTAATGCTCCAGTGCTTATCGGTACGACAAGCGCCATTAGTGCTTCTGCGGCACCTGCATTGGTGTTCTTACAAAATATCAACAACGCGTCGGCTTCTTCGGGTATGTTGAATTTCAACAATGGTACTGCTACGATTAACTGTGCTGTAGCTGCTGATATTGAAATTGCAGGCGACATCATGACATGGAGAGCTCCAGGGCTGCCAGTACCGGGTGTAAACGTTGCATTAACGGGTACTTCAATGGCTGCTGACGTTACAGCACTTCCACTGGCAGACTATTCTTTCCTGGTTACTTCCGGTGCCAATACAATTGTAACGCCAACCAAGGTTGCTACGGCTAAGAATAGCAGGATCAATGTAGGTGACTTGCTCTTTATTCAAGCGCATGCTGCACCGCCACCAGTTCAAATTCCATTTACCAGCCCATACCAATGGCTGGCAGCTGATATCAACGGAGACAAAGTGGTGAACATCATTGACTACGCTTTGGTGCAAGCTTACATTGTAAACAACCCACCAAGCAGCGGTCAGTTCAACTTCTCGCCTGCGCCTCCAGATTGGAAATTTGTACCTAGATCCTATATGTTCCCAGCAGGTAACCCGCTCAATCCGACACCACCATCTACGATTAGCCACAATGCAGTTGCAGTGCCTTTCCTGAATGATGACTTTATCGGTGTATTGATGGGAGATGTGAACGGTGACGTTATGCCAAATTTCTCGGGTAACACAGGCGCAGATTTTGGCCAAACCCTTAAGTTCCGCATCAACGAGCGCAGTGTTCAAGATGGCGAAACGGTGACGGTAGCATTCAAGGCATCCGATTTCAAGAATCGCCAAGCCTACCAAATGACCATTGCTTTTGATCAGAACAAATTCCAGTTGGAAGACATCGTTCCAGGTGTGCTGCCGGGCCTTTCTGAGGCTAGCTTTGGCACAAATTTCGTGAATGACGGCTTACTTTCTGCAGTTTGGGTCGGAGACAAACAACTCACTGTCGCTGACAACGAGGTATTGTTCTCCTTGACATTCAAAGCTTTGGGCAATGTATATGCTTTGTCGAATGTGCTGCATGTCAGCTCAGAAATAACAGAGGCAATGGCCTTCAATAACAAAGGTGAAGAAGACGGCATCGATTTCGAGTTCGTTACTTCTGTTGGAACGAACGTATTATTAGAAAGTAAATCTTTCGAATTGTATCAGAACCAGCCGAACCCATTCTCGCAAGAAACGACCATTGGTTTCCGTTTGCCGGAGGCAGGTCGCGCCAAGCTTTATATCTTTGGCACTGATGGTCGTTTGGTAACGACGATTATTGGTGACTATCCAGCAGGCAACAACTCCATCAACATCCGCAAAGATGAATTTGGAGCACCGGGTGTTTACTGGTATAAACTGGAAACGCTGCAAAACAGCGACCTAAAAAAGATGATTCTATTGAACTAGGGTTTCAAGGTTTCAGGGTTTCAAGGTTTCATGGTTTACTCGATTTGTGGTTGATTTGAAATTGTTTTTCAAAATGACAACATACCGCGAAAACCATGAAACCTTGAAACCATGAAACTATGAAACCTCATTTTTTGCAACAGTTTTTTTGTTTTCGAAAAATTGAACCATGAGAAAAATTTTATTAATCCTAATCATACTTGCAGCTTGTGTGTTGCCTCAACAAGTATCCGCACAGGTAGTCTTGAAAACCGATACCCTAAGTGTCTCCTGTGCCAACTCCTCCGTGTTTCTGGTGCCGTTGCGCCTCCGGAACTTCACGAATGTTGCAGGTCTTCAGTTCACCTTTCAATGGAATCCGGCACATCTTGCCTACGCCTATATCACCGATATAAACCCGGCATTTAATGCCATTGCATTCGATTCCACGAGTTTGATCAATCAAGGCAAATTCACTTTTGCCTGGTCTCAACTCAACAGCCTTTCATTGCCTGACGATGAAATTTTGCTCCATGTTGCCTTCAACAGAATTGGAGGCCCAGCTACAGCACTTCAATTTGTAGATAATCCTACCCCGATTTTTGTGTTCGATGGCGCTTTTAATGATATTCCCTTTGAAACAGAGCCAGGACTCGTAAAGCCACTCGACACCGCTTCGCCCACAGTGGTTTGCCCAGGGAGTGTTACGGTTCAAGGCGTCGGACCAACTGCTGTCAATAATATTGCACCAGTTTCGTCTGGTGACGATTGTGGCGCACCAACAATCGGTTGGTCCTCCACAGGCGCTACAAATGCTAATTTCCCCAATGACCCTGATGCCAGTGGTGCGCTTTTCAAAATTGGCACGAGCACCGTTGCTTACCATGCAACCGATGTTGCGGGGAATGTGGTAACCTGTTCTTTTAATGTATCTGTTGAGTTTGGTGTTGGAGATGATTTGACTTTCCTGACTGAAATTCCATCTGCCTCCTGTGGCGATACCATTTCCATCAACATCGCCACCTATAATTTTGACACTATAGCGGCTTTCCAGTTCTCTATGGGCTGGGCTCCTGCCGTTTTGCAATACCTCTCCGTTTCAAACCTGAATGCGATTCTGGGTCTTGCACAGCCCAACTTCGGTACCACAATGACGGGTTCAGGAGAACTCTCTTTGGCTTGGGATGGTCCGTTCACGGGCACTTCTCTGGCAGACGGTACAACAGTTTTTAGTGTGCGTTTTGTTGTTTTGGGTACTACAAACCTGAATTTTACCGACGTACCAACAACGCGCATCGCCTTTTCTGGTGTAAGCTTTCCTCCAGAAGAAATAACGATGGTAACGGTCAACGGGCTTGTTGAAGTCTTGGACTCCATTACCCCAAGTATTACTTGCCCTCCGAATGTTACAGTCACAGCGCCAGGAACAGTAGCGGTGCAAAATATTGCACCTTTAAGTGTCCTGGACAACTGTGCAGCACCAAATGTTGGCTGGGTTTCTATTGGCGCAACAATGGATGCGGATCCCAATGATTTCGATGCCAGTGGCACCTTGTTCAATCAGGGCAGCAGTACCGTCACCTATACAGCTACCGATGGCTCGGGCAATTCGGCTACTTGCTCCTTTAATGTTTTGGTGGAGTTTGGCGTTGGCACAACCGACCTGGCTTTGGTAGCCAATAATGCCAATGCGTCTTGCAATGGCGCGTTTTCTGTTGATGTAACAACCTATAACTTCAATGCTATTGCGGGCCTTCAGTTCTCAATGGGCTGGAATCCAGCCCTTATTCAGTACACATCGGTCAGCAATTTCAACCCAGCGCTCAACCTTGTTCAAGCAAATTTTGGCGAAGCCTTTGTGGGTATTGGTCAACTTGGCTTCGGCTGGACAGGCCCGCTTGCTGGCACATCCCTGCCAGACGGCGCCTTGTTGTTTCGCCTTAATTTCAACATGATTGGCAATCTGGCCACCACGGTGACATTCACCAATATGCCAACCGATATTGCGGCCCTTGCCGGTCCGGGATTTCCACCATTGGATATTCCAGTGGCAACCTTTGCAGGTCAGATAAGTCTTATTGACAATACACCGCCAACGATTACTTGCCCCGCAAATGTAACCGCAGATGCTCCACAAGGCTCTCTTTTTGCCACTGTAGGCAACCTTGATCCGACCTTGGCGGACAACTGCAGCGGCGTACCAACCCTTAAATACACTCGGTCAGGTACAACAACAGGTGGCGGCATGGGCAATGCCAATGGGGTTTATAAGGCTGGATTAACTACCGTAGTTTATACAGCCACAGATGCTAGCGGCAACACCGCCACTTGCTCATTCACCGTGTTTGTAAATGCGGACAGCCCGCTTGTCCTGCACATTGATACAGTACTGGTTGATTGCCAGGGCGCCGCACAGGTGAAACACTGTATTACGGTAGACGGCTTTACGGATATCATTGGATTGCAGTTTGGGTTGACATGGGACACAGCAGTATTACATTTGGTACCGCCCGTGCCCAATACTGGTATCACTCCTACGATAATGAATGTGTATCCTGGGTTTATGCTGAATCCAGGCATGTTTTTCTCCTTTTCAACTGCCCCTGACGGCTTACTGTTATTCTTTGGCAGCGTCCTGACATGGCCTGATATTCCAATAGGTGACACATTATTCTGCTTGAATTTTGATGTGATGGATGCCTCAGGAAGTACAGCACTTGAATTTCAGGGTCCATTACTTGCCGTGAATACTGCTTTTACTGCTGTGCCAGTTGATACCACCAACGGCTTGTTTGCTTCATCCGGTGATTTAACGCCACCAATGGTAACTTGCCCGCCAAGTATTTCTTTGAATCCAACTGCAGGCGTGTGCGAGGTAACCTATGTGGTGCCAGCACTAACAGCCGTGGATGCTTGTGGCACGGTAGATTCCATTTCTCGTATTCCAAGTGGGAATATATTTATGGGAGGTGCTACAACGGTAACCTATACTGCCGTAGATCAGGCGGGGAATTCGGCGACTTGCACACTTGAAGTAACAGTGACAGATAATAACGCTCCAACGTTTACCAATTGCCCTGCGAATATTACAGTCTATGCGGCTTCGGATACTTGCAGTGCTCCCGCAACCTGGACAGCGCCAACCTTTACGGATTGTTCGTCCTTTACGGTGGAAAACAACTTCTTCCCGAACGATAACTTCCCGGCTATCTGTGCGCCAACAACTGTTTTTTACCGCGCAACGGATGCTTTTGACAATGTTTCTACCTGTCAGTTTACGGTGATGGCAATTGACTCAACTTCGCCAGTTATCGTTTGTCCTGCTGACATTACGGTCGTTTTGGTTAACAATTGCGATACAGTTGTAAACTATACAGCACCTGTGGCGACAGATTTTTGCACCCAAAATGTGGGTTCAAATGGCAGCCCCGTATCTGGTTCGGTATTTTTGCCAGGTACAACAGAAGTGGAATGGCTGGCATTGGACGACTGCAGCAACCTTGCACAATGTACTTTCCTCGTTACGGTGGTTGATGGTGCCCCACCTGTCTTGATCAATTGTCCTTCCGATACTTTGGTAGTGTCCGACCCGACCAACTGTGGTGAAAATGTCACCTGGGTCGAACCAACGGCCATAGATGCTTGTGACCCAGATGTAGTATTAATATCATCTGACAACCCAGGCTCCTTTTTCGGCGCAGGGCCTCCGATCAGTGTTACCTACACAGCTACTGATGCCTCGGGAAATATTACGACTTGCTCTTTCTTGGTAACCGTTGAGGATGAGACCCCGCCAGTTTTATCGGGGTGTCCTTCTTCTATTTTCGTAGTACTACCACCCGGAATTGATTGCGATACCATGTTGACGTGGTCTCCTCCAACGGCGCAAGACAATTGTGGCCAGTTTACATTGAGCTCCAATATTAATCCAGGGTATAATTTTACCACTGGCGATACCCTTGTAACCTATTTGGTAACAGACGCATCCGGCAATGCTGACTCTTGTTCCTTTATGGTTTCAGTTAGGGATCAAGTTCCTCCAGTGTTGAGCAACTGCCCTGCAAATAAAATCCAAAATAGCAATGGCGCTTGCAAAGTGCTTGTCGACTGGGATCCACCCACAGCAATAGACAACTGCTCGATTCCAACGATTAATTCGCCATTTACGCCGATGGTTGATTCCTTTATGATTGGAACAACCATCGTCCAGATCATAGCAGAAGATGCCAGCGGCAACTATGATACTTGTACATTTGAAGTAACCATCATTGGAGTGCCTCCAGGTTTTGTCCTGAATACATTACCTGCTAATATTACCGTAAATGCTTGTGACACGTTGATGTCTTGGATATTACCGACAGCCACAGGTTTTTGCGATTCGTCCTGGGTAACTTCCAATCCACCATCTCCAACTAGCTATGGGCCTGGTGTGCACACGGTAGTTTTCACCGCAACGGACGGGATGATTTCCGTTACCAGCACTTTTACCATAACAGTGGTGGACAGTACCGCACCTGCAATCACTTGTCCGACAACACCATTTGTGGTGAATACGGGTGGAGGAGTGCTTCCGGTGAATAACTTTATCACCAGTACTGATACGGTTGCGGGGTGTAATAGTGTTCAGCTTTTCTTTGGGCTCCCCAATGCTTCGGACAATTGCGCAGCACCAGCAGTAACACAAAGTGCAGGAGTGGTCAGTAGTGGCGTATTTGACCTGGGGCCACATACCTTGACTTTTGTAGCAACGGATGCCAGCGGCAACACCGCCCAATGTTCTGTAATGATTACAGTAGTACCATTAACATCGGTGAATCCTGTAGCGGATATTGATCCAGCTTGTTTGGGCGAGACGGTAGTATTGTCTGCATTATCTATTCCCGGCGCAACCTATCAATGGACTAAGTTGCCTGGCACAGTTTTAGCTACTATTACCAATCAGCACACAATTGCGTCAATGAGCGCACAAAGTGCTGGTATTTATACTGTTTCAGCCAATGTAAATGGTTGTCTCACCCCGCTTGATAGTGTTTTAGTCTCTTTAGTTACGCCCGCCGACCCCCTTAACGATATATTCACAATATCGATGGGAGCCCTGGATACATTTGATGTATTCTTGAATGATGGTTTAATCAATTCTTCCGATTACACAATTTGCAACCTAGAGCCGGATCCTTTGCCTACGGGCGTGGTTTATCTCGGAAATGGCCTGTTCGCTTATACAGAACAGACTGGGAGAGCGGTTTCATTCACCTATCAAATATGCTATTGCGGTGTAGTAGGCGAAATGGCCAATGTGACGATTCTTGTGGATGACGTTGATTGCCGTTTTGTGCCGAATATCATAACGCCGAATAACGATGGCCAAAATGATTATCTTGAAATACCGTGTCTCGATGGAAGACTCTTTAGCGACAATTCAATCGTGGTGTATAACCAATGGGGAGATAAGGTTTTTGAAGACAAGGGTTATACGAACGATCCAAATGACCCTATTCACCCTGCTTGGCGTGGCACATTAAATGGAGATAATGGGAAAGATTTGCCTGACGGCGTGTATTTCTACATCTTCAAGCCAAGCCCATCACTTCAACCCATTAGGGGATTTATCGAAATTTACCGATAGGTTTCTAACTTCTAAAACAGCTTATGATGAAAAACGTATTATTATTACTCGCTTTTATCGTTGCAGGGACAACGTTAACGGCACAACAAGAGGCCCAATTCACCCAGTTTATGTACAACAAACTGCCCTTGAACCCAGCATACGCCGGTGTTCGAGGGGTGCCCAGCCTCACCGCAATTTACCGCAACCAGTGGGTGGGCTTCGATGGCGCGCCACAGTCTGCTTTGGCTAATTTTAGCAGCCCATTCCTGTCTAAAAGGGTTGGAGTAGGCGTTACCGTTCGGCACTTTTCTATTGGCCTTCAACGCGATTTTTCCGGGGCCCTAGCCTATTCTTATGACGTTGTGTCCTCGGAGAATGTTTCTTTTCGTGTAGGGCTTTCAGGTTCTATTCGTTCGCTCAGTGTCGCATTCACAGATGCGCAGGCGAATGATCCAGGCGATCCCTCTATCAGCGATCAAAAGGAAAACGACATATTCGGCAACGTTGGCGCGGGCGTGTATCTGACCATTAAGGATCACTATTATGTAGGTTTTTCTGTGCCTAAAATTTACTCCAACGTGATCGGTGTTCCGAATCCAGACCCCAACATCACGTTGATAGCTAAAGAATACCCTCACTTTTATGGCATGGCAGGCGCGATTATTCCGGTAGGCGAAGACATCAACCTGATGCCTGCTGTTTTGTTAAAATACGTGCAAAATGCGCCATTTGATGCCGATATCAACCTGAACCTGGACATTCGGGAGAAATTCACCGTTGGACTTTCTTATCGGATAGGTGGCGATGGCCCCGGCGATTCTGTTGACCTTTTGGCCTATTGGCAGGCAACGCCACAAATTGGCGTTGGTGCTGCATACGATTTCACTTTGAGCAACATCAAAGATTATTCAGCCGGCTCTTTTGAAATCCTGTTACACGCCGACCTAAAGAGGGATAATGGTAAAAAGAAAAACATGACCAATCCGCGTTTCTTTATGTAACAATATCAACCTTAATCATTAAAGTCAATTGAGGGAATCATGAAAACCCACAAACAAATATTATTTTCCTTCACCTTGATCCTGATGGGATACGCCGTTTCCGCCCAAGAGCAGAAACCTGTTACCATAGAGATCAAAAATGAAGAGGCTATCAATACAAAAGAGTTGGAGTTTAGCCCGACATTTTACGAAGATGGCATCGTCTTCATTTCCACCAATGTCGACGTCGCGAAAAAGAAAGCCGTTGATATCAACCAAAGTCTGATGATGTCCATCCTGCGCTCCCGTCGGAGTGCAGACGGCATTTTGCAGACCCCGGAACCGTTTTCAAAAGAGCTTACGACGTTGAATCATGAAGGTCCGGTTTGTTTTGACCGGACAACGGAAACCATCTATTTTTCTAGCAATGCGGTGGTAAACGGTAAAGACCAGTTTGCGAAGGATAAGGTTCAACACACACGCTTGTACGCGTCTAAAAAAGAGAATGGCCAATGGAGCAAACCAGAGCCCTTACCCTTCAACAACAACGAATTTGACGATTTTCACCCTTCAATAAGCATCGATGGCGACAAACTGTTTTTTGCCTCCAACCGGCCGGGCAGTTTTGGCAGCACCGATATTTATGTGTCTTACAAAGTAGGAGAATCTTGGAGCGAACCCGTGAATTTGGGTTCTGAAATTAATACCACAGGACGTGAGGCTTTTCCGTTTATCCATGCAGACAATACACTTTACTACGCCTCCGATGGTCTACCTGACCGCAAAGGTGGTTTTGATATGTATTATGTTATCCCGGAGGGAAGCACCTGGACTAAACCGGTTAACTTGGGAGAACCTTTTAATACAGGCGGTGATGACATGGGGCTTATTGTTGACCTCAACAAAATTAACGGCTATTTTGCCAGCAATGGTGCCGGTGGTGCAGGAAAAGACGAGATATTAAATTTTCACACTGAAAATGGCAACCTCGATGATTACTTGCTTCAACACATGCGTGTGCCAGACCGGATTCTAGACTTAAAAGTGTTGGTTACGGATAAGGTTACAGGAAAGCCTATTCCAGAGGCCGAAATTCAAGTGTTGAACTATGAAGGCAGCAATGTTATTGGTCGCGATGAGAATGGCAACTTGATTACGGTGCAAAGCCAAAATGGTGAAGATGTTATCAGCACCATCCCGCCCGATAAAGGCATTGATGGTGAGTCTGATAGCAAAGGTCGCTTCTCAACGGAAGTTCGCCCAGGCAACTATGTCATTATCATTACCAAAAAAAGCTATCAGACCAAACAATTCCGATTGCCGATTTCGAAGCCTGGGAATGAGTTGGCAGCCCGTCTGGAAAAGTCAACTGCCAATGCCGGCAAAGTTCAATGGAATCCTTCCTTGTTTAATTACGTCACCAACGCGCCCATGTCTGGTGCGATGATGGTGATTACCAACAAGAAAACGGGTCAAAAGGACACCCTAATTACCGATGCCAATGGTATGGTGGAGCATTACCTCGATCCCGAGAACAAGTACAAGGTGGATGTTTTTCAAGGCGGTAAACTGATTGGAAGCTCAGAGGTAGACACCCATGGATGGAAACCAGGTCAACCGATGGTACAAAACCTTTCGGTAGCGCCGTTGATGCCTGGTGCAAAAATAGAACTGCCAAACATTTATTACAACTACAACGACGCGACGCTTCGCCCAGACGGACGAAAGGATCTCGACATGGTGGTAGCCCTAATGAAACAGCAGCCGAATATGGTCGTTGAATTGGCAAGCCACACCGATAGCCGTGGCAGCCACAGCTACAATGAAGATCTCAGCCAGCGCCGCGCCAATGGCGTGGTAGAATACCTGGTGATGAAAGGCATCCCCCGAAACAGGCTTGCTCCGATGGGATACGGTGAAAGTGAGCCACGCAACAATTGCCACGATGGTGTGACATGCACGGAGCAGGAACACGCTCGGAATCGCAGAACAGAAATACGTTTTTTAAGTGGTGTTACCGGTTCGTCTATGATGTACGTTGATGGGAAGGTCAGTGGTGTTGAAGTTAATGAAGATCCTGTTCGCAATGTTAACACGCCTCCCGGGAAAGCAACGGTGGCCAGCGTGCAAAACAACGCGTTTTATGTTGTCGCAGGTTCTTTCAAGCTGGAAACTGGCGCAAACACACGGCTCGCTGAATTGCAGCAACTGGGGTATAATAATGCTTCTATTGTCCGCTTTGCCGGTTCTCCTTATTATTCCGTTTGTGCTGATAGCTACAGTTCGCGCAAAGATGCAGATGTGGTACGGCGGAAATTGGAACGGGAAGATAAGGTAGAGGCATTTGTGAAGGCGGTGCAGTAAGAATATGTTGGGGTTTTTTGCCTCTGGCAGAAAACCCCAACATATTCTAGAGTTACCTTTGCGCAACTTTTGGGAAACCCAACTGTTTCCCTAGAAATTAGCAAAAAAGAGCTTCTGTTATTATGGCGATTATTATTACGGATGAATGCATCAATTGTGGAGCTTGTGAACCTGAATGCCCCAACAACGCCATTTATGAAGGCGGTGTAGAATGGGCCATTTCTGACGGCAGCACTGTTTCGGGCGATTATGCATTGGAGGATGGCAGCACGGTGGATGCTGCGCACAAAAACGTGCCAGTTTCGAACGATTTCTATTATATTGTTCCTGATAAGTGTACTGAATGCACCGGTTTCCATGAGGAGCCACAATGTGCGGCAGTTTGCCCAGTCGATTGCTGTGTGCCAGACCCGGATAGGGTAGAGACAAAGGAAGCGCTGTTGGTTAAGAAGGAGCGGTTGCACCTTTAAATGTATTAACTTGTTATTTCGAGCCCCAGGCGAGAAATCTAAACAAGCTTAGGTTCTGGTACCGTGTCAGAATAACTTCCCCAAACCAGCGTATGCACATCTTTTGCATTGGCTAGCTTCAACGTTGCATTTCGCTAAATATCAAGCAGCTGTGTCATTCCGAGCGCAGCGAGGAACCTGATATATCCCAGGTTCCTCGCTTCGCTCGGAATGACACGACGGCTTAATATTCAATGCGACCCCTCCTTTTTTTTAACTCCCGCATCGCCGCCACATACTGCTTCGCCAAAGGCCCAACCCTCACCTTACTAGAACTCGTATCATCCCGCCACACCACCGGCAATTCACAAACATTCAAGCCTTGCCATTCCGCCAACGCCAGTAATTCTGTGCTAAAGAACCAGCCTTTACTCACAGCGCCAGCTTCCAGGAGCGGTTTCACATATTCCCGGCGCAGCCACTTAAACCCGCACATACCATCAGAAAATTTGGTGCCGAGGTAAACCTTGAGCATGGTATTGAATACCCGGGAAGTGATTTCTCTTTTCAGGCTGCGACCATACACCTTTGATTTTGCGTGAAGGCGGCTGCCATATACCAACTGAAAGCCTTCTGTTGCCAGGGCATTGTAGGCTTGAATAAAATACTTGAGGTCGGTTGCCAGGTCAAGATCCATATAACCGACAATATCCGCATCACTCGCCAACCAGGAGGTTTTAAGTGCCAATCCAACGCCTTTCTCCGGCACTTTCACCAAGCGCAGATATTCGAATTCATCGCACAAGGCTGCAGCAATGTGCCGCGTATTGTCGGTACTGCCGTTGTCGGCGATCACGATCTTCCATTGCCCCGGTGTCGGAAAATGTTCCTCCAAAAAATGGTAGAGGATACGCACTTGGCGATCCAAGGTTGCTTCTTCGTTTAAAACGGGTATGGTTACATCAAAAGTCATAGTTCAGGTCTTAATTTGACAGCGCGAAGGTAGGCCCGGCAATTTTATTCTCAAAAGGGTTTCACAAAGCAGCTTCATATCATTTTATCGACGCTTTTCCCTTTCTTTGTCCGATAATCAGGCCGAATCGACGACGAATTGCGGAGAATTGATTAATTTTCCTTCACTTTTGACCTACTTTTAAACAATGAGCGATATCTTAAAAAAATTCAAGTCTGTTTTCATCGTAGAAGATGAAAACTCAGCAGCAGCAAGTGCCAACAATGAAGGCGCTGCTCCACAAAGCCCGCAGCAAAATGTGGTGGCACAAGCGGCGGTACAAGCCAATGTAAGTGGGTCGGTAAGTTCCAAGTTCGTAGATATTTTGGCAAGCGCCCTGGAAAAAAACAACCAGGATGGCTTCGATTATTTCGAATTCCGGCAATCACTCATTAACCTGGGTAAAATGTCGATGGATGAAGCCACACGCTACAATTCCGCGTATGCCATGGCACAAACCATGGGTGCAACGCCCGCCAAACTGGTGGATTCGGCGCAATTTTACCTCAACGTTCTGGCAAATGAACAAACCCGGTTTAACGAAGCGCATACCCAGCAACGCGACAAGCTGATCGGGAATCGCGAAGGCGAGGCGAAGAACCTGGATGCAATGGTGCAGCAAAAAACAGAACAGATCAAACAGCTGACCCAGGAAATTGCAAATCATCAAAAGCAAAGCGAACAAATCCGAAAAGATGTAAGCGATGCCACCATCAAAATCGAAAACACCAAAGCTGACTTCGAGGCTACGTTTGCCTCCGTTGTTGGTCAATTACAGGCCGATGTGGCCAAAATTCAGGAACACCTGAAATAAGCTATTCAATTCAACATCGAAACAAAAACAAATCAATTTTACCATGGACGAATTTCAAAAAAATCCTTTCGTTGTATTTATTGCTGGACTACTGGCACTTTGGTTGCTCTTCAAACTGCTGAATGTTTTTTTGGGCATGTTTTGGCTATTTGTACTGGCATTTGTAGTACTTTTCGTTGTAAATACCCGGTTTCGAAACGCGGTACGCTCATTTTTTAACCGCATCCTCAACAATTAATTTCTTTTGTAAATTTGCGCGCACTTTTGCACGTATTTCCTGCAAAACAACACTCAACCAACAACTAAATTAACAATGACAGATTTGCAACCGATCAAGCCCAAAGGATTCTGGGATCGCCCTGAAGGGGTAACTGGTGGTCTTTTTATGGGGGGCCTCCTATTGGGCGGCGGATACCTCTTGTACAAAATTCTGCGGACACTTATTGTACTGGCTGAAAACACGCTATACCTGGCGGGAATATTAGCGGCTTTAGCGGCGCTTATTTACGTGGTATTGGACCCGAAAATGCGTAACCTGGTCTGGTACATGTACAAGTCCATCATGCGTTGGGTCACCGGTATTTTCGTACAATTAGACCCAATCGGCATCCTAAAAAGCTACATCGAGGACTTAAAGGACAGCCTGGGCAAAATGAACGGCCAGATTTCCAGCCTTAAAGGCCAGATGTACAAACTGGGTGAAATGATCAAGCAGAATCAGCGCGACATCAAAAATAACCTGGGCCTGGCGAGCAAAGCCAAGGAAACAGGCCGTGAATCTATTATGGTGCTTAAAGCTCGTAAAGCGGGTCGTCTGCAAGAATCAAACATGAAACTCGACGACTTGTACAAGCGCATGGAAGTTTTGTACCGGGTATTGACCAAAATGTATGAAAATTCGGAGATTATGCTGGAAGACCTGAGCGATCAGGTTGTCGTAAAAGAGCAGGAATACAAGGCCATTAAAGCCAGCCATTCTGCGATGCGCTCTGCTATGAATATTCTGAGCGGCAATTCCGATAAAAAATACATGTACGATATGGCGCTTGAAGCCATGGCAGACGATGTAGGCCAAAAAGTTGGCGAAATGGAGCGCTTTATGGATATGTCCAAGAACTTCATGGACGGTATTGACCTTCAAAACGGCGTATTCGAAGAAGAAGGCATCGCCATGCTCGAAAAATGGGAGAAAGAGGGCGTTTCATTCCTCTTAGGCGGAGAAAAGAACAAAATTGTCGCTTCCGCAAACAGAGCCTCAGAAGTGCTGGATTTGAATGCCCCGGTTGCCGTGCCTACCAAATCGGAGCGCGGCGGCAATCAATACGATTCCTTCTTCGACCAGTAGTTTCGTTGTTCGTTGATAGTTGTTCGTTCTCATTCGCTCGATGGTTGTTTGGGCACTCAGATTCAATATTGTTGTTCGTTGGTCGTTCTCAAAAGCTCGGAAACAATCAACGAACAACAATCAACGAACAACTATTTCCCCAAAAAGGCCGCATCCACCGAAATCAACAGGTTCACTCCCAGGGTAATCAGTTCAATTTGAAAATTTCGCTTTCCCTCCTTTTTCACTATTCTGCCTTTTAGGCCAATCAAGGTGCCTGCTGAAATTTCTACCAAATCTCCGGTCTCAAAAGTGCCCGTTTCCGTTGAAACATCCAATCCCTCTTCGAGGGTAACACGCCGGATGATATCGATTTCAGCTTCAGGAATGGCAATGAGGTCTTTGTTGAATTTTACAAAACCAGTCACGTTTTCCGTCTCCAGCACCGGGACATACTGCTCTTTAGTGATCTGTACGAAGACGTAGCAATTGATCAGCGGCTTTTCTACCAGCCTTTTGCTGCGCACGTATTTGCGCATGAATTGCTGCAAGGGGAGGTAAGCATAAACCCCCTTTTTCTCCAACATACGTTTCACAAATTTTTCACTTTTGGAACGCGTGCGCACGGCAAACCAGCGCGCTTCGCTCGGGTGTAGGTCGTTTATGGGTTCTGGTGTCGCCATGGCGTTAAAAATCAAGGTTCTGGGTCCACAAATTCATGCGGACGCCTGTACTCATCAGGGTTGTCGTTTGGTCTCTGGCGGGGTCGCGGCTTTCTTTTTGGCGCAATAATAGTTTGATATCCCAAAAAACATTGTGCCGGATCATCCAGGAGGCATCCAAACCGAGCAAATTGATGCTGGCGTTGACTCCTTGTCCAATGTTGTTCCCGTAATCGCTTACACGGGTATCGTAGCTGAGCAAGGGATTTGAACCCCAGTTATTGTTTGTTGTATTGTCGCCCAATTGGGCATGTATCGCCCTGACGGTCAAGGATATGCGCGCAGTCGGTTGGTAGCGCGCTATGCCAATAAACTCCCTGAAATTCCCACCCAAAGGATGTGCAAGCGGCTGGTTGTAATGTGTGTAGCTGTCATAAGGGTCGTTGTGGGAATAGGTGTACGGCTGGGCACTGTTGTACTCCCCTTGAAGGTCCAGGTGATCGATGCCAAACGCGTTGACGTACTTGGCGCCAAGCTGCACACTGTACTTATTGCCCCACCAGCCCTTGTTGCTGAAAAACTCGCTGAGGGTAAACTCGTCGAGCAAAAACTGTCCGTACAACTGCATGTTTTTCCTCAAATTATACTTGCTGTTCAAACCCAACAGCACATTGTCGGGACTGCCGATCATGCCTTCCACCGTGCGGTAAAAAATAACAGGGTTGAGGTATTGAAACTCAAATTGGCGACTTCGGTGCAGCACCGTGGCCTCAAAGAACCCAATGGTAAACCGTGGCGATGCCCTATAACTCAGGTAATGAATGGCGGCGTATTTTTTGGGCAAAATGGTGCCATCGGGGATTTGAACCTGGGAAACCGGACTGAGCTCCAAGAATATATTTTGGTAGTGAAATCGCCAGACCCTCGTACTGATTTTTAAGAAAAAAGCGGGATTTGCGTAGTCCGACAACAGCATGGATCGGTAGCCGTTGCCTATAAAATGCTGTCCGTGGCCCAACTGAATGCCGATATGCTTGGACACCTGAAAACCGACATAGGCCGTGGCAACATTGAAATCGTACCCGTTGCTGATATCAAACAAACTGCCTTTGTAATTTTTATAAAAACCGGCTCCCGGAATGGCAAAGAACTCCTTTACCTGATTTGTAACATACGCCGGAAAACGCGCCTGGGTTTCTACTAAATTGGTGTAAAAGAAGGCTTTGCTGTCCACATCTCCCCGTATTTCGAGCCCACGCTGGTTCATGAACAATATTCCTGCCTCGCCCGATTCCCGCCCCAAATTGAAATTAATCATCGGATTCACCCGCATTTTAAAATACCTGGAGTTCACTTCATACAGGTTGGCCGGTGTTTTATAAAAAGTCTTCAGGAAAGGTTTTTTAGCATACCGGAGCAGGCGACTGCTGTCGGGTATCCACTCGTTGTTTTCATCGGCCAGGTATTGTAGGTCGTGGCGGTCGCGGCGCGTCAGGAGGGCTTGGGAGGTATCGAGGGCAAGTGCCAGGTTGGCTGCATCGTTGCGCCAATAGCCGCGGATGTCGCTGTGAATTGGGGTATGGTGGTGGTATAGTATTTCGAGGCGATCGATTAGCAGATTTGCAGGTGATTGGAGGGGGAGGTTGCTGGGTTGGGCTAGGGCAATGGTATTGCTGATAACACAGGCTAGTGCCGTTGTGATGCAGAAACTGGTCAGCTTTTTTATCATGGGAGTGTTATTTGTGCCGTAAACACCGCTTTCCATTCCTCCCAGAAAGCCGTATTCCAAGAAGAATTATGCCAAAGCAAGGTAAAATCGCCACCGTGTTTTTCAACTTCCCGCCGTAGTTGCAGGAGCCGTTCGGAGGCTTGTTCGGGACTGTATTCTCGATATTGAGCCAGAGTTACGTCCATGGCAATTAAGGGCTGTTCCCGCAAGGATAGCATTTTCTGGTTTATGGTGTCAAAAACGGGAAAATCGTGGCAAATACCGCAGCGAAAACCCTCCGCTTCCGGGTAACCCAAGCTGCTGTCGGAACGAAGCCCCGCATCTTGCCATACTTGCCAGGTGCGGGGTGCTGCGAAACGGAGGTAGTGCTGTCGGCCGCGCGTGATTTCGAGGGGTGAGACTGCTTGCAAAGAAGCCAATTCACGTTCAAAAACAGCTTGATCTTCAAACGCTTCATAACTCGGATGAAAGCCGATTTTGTGCCCGCGACGCGCAATTTTATCCATCAAATTCAGTACAAAAGGATGCTCCAATGGATACCAACAATCACTGGACACGGGGCGTTTGCCCATGAAATTGAATTGGGCGACATGGCCGTTTTTTTCAAATAAATCCAGCCATTCGTCAAATACATCGTAAGGATCTTTTTTGCTAAACAGGTAGTTTTTGGCAAAATACAGCGCCTCCGATAAATTTCCCCGTTTAAGTATGGCACCGCCCAGCGTGCGCAAACGATCGGTGGTTTTCCACCACAGCTTGGGGTGGTCTACATCGCAGGAGATGCTCAGTTGGAATTTACGCTTTGTCCTGGGTTGATTCCAGCCGAGCCGAACCAGCATTTCCCACAGCAACTCGGCCCATTCGTTCACCACAGGACGGTGCAGGAAACCTGCTTGAAAAGCCAGCGATTTTTCAGCGGGGAATCGTCCGTGTTTGTCCAGGGCATCCGGGTTGTTTTCCTCGGAGCGGCTGAGCATAAAAAACGTGGACGCAAAAAGGTCGATTCCGCAGATAATGCGTTGGTTTTCAAGGCTGATATGAGGGTTTCCGAAAAGGCAAATAATGGTTTCTTTCGGATGGAAAGGGTGGGGGAGTTCGGCGGGGCTTTGGGGCTGGGGGTGGCTTTCTATGATTAATTCAAGTCCATTTGGTAAGGAGATGCGATGATGAGGTTCGGTATTGTCATGGATGATCTGGAAATCAATGCCGAGAATTTCCATGAAAAGGACGTGGAATGTATAGGCTTTTTCTGCATTGAAAAACTCGGAAGTAAATAGTCTCAGCATCGCGCACCAAAGGTAAAGTCCCGCTGGGACTTAGATGAAGGAATTTTGTTCAGCATTGCTCCAAAACTTTCCCTGCAACCGTCTCCCCAATCGCCAGCGAAGCTGTCGCTGCCGGGCTTGGGGCATTGCACACATTCACGATACGATCCTGGCTGAGGATGAGAAAGTCGTCGAGCAGGTTGCCCGCACGGTCGCAGGCCATGGCGCGCACGCCGGAGCGGCCGGGATGCAGGTCCTCGGGACTTATTGCTGGCACCAGGCGTTGCAAAGCCCGTACAAAAGCGGTTTTGGAATAGGAGCGCTGCATTTCAGCGAATCCATCCCGCCAGTACTTTCGCGCTATTTTTCTAAACCCGGGGAAAGCCAATGTTTCTCCCAACTCCTTGACATTCAGATCCCAACGGGAATAGCCTTCACGGCGAAAAGCCAGTACTGCATTGGGGCCTGCTTCAATGCCGCCGCCAATCATGCGCGTGAAGTGAACCCCAAGGAACGGGAAGTTGGGGTTAGGGACTGGATAAATCAGGTTGCGCACCAAGTGCTCACGCGCTGGTTTTATGTCATAGTATTCACCCCGGAAAGGCAGAATTTGCAAATCGAGTTTTTCGCCTGTCATGCGGGCTATTTTATCGGAGTAAAGGCCGGCGCAGTTCACGAATAAATTTGCATTCCATGTCTTCCCCATGTTATTGTCGGTATCAACTTCTACCTGACCACTGGTTTTGCGCACCGCCACTACTTTTTGATTCAGGAAAAGCGCGCCGCCATTCGCTTGAAACAATGCTGCGTACTTGCGCGCTACGGTTCCATAATCAACGATACCCGCTTGTGGCACCCAAACAGCTTCCACACAACGAACATGCGGTTCAATTTCAGTAGCTTCTTCAGCGCTGATTTTGCGCAAACCGAGCAAGCCATTTTCATTGCCGCGCTGGTATATTTTATCCAAAGCCGCTCGCTCACCCTCCTCCACGGCAACGATAATTTTACCACAGACATCAAACGGAATCCCGTTTTCGCTGCAAAAATGCAGCATCAGGTCGTATCCTCGTTTGCAGTTGGTGGCGCGAAGGCTGCCAGGTTTGTAATAAATGCCAGAGTGGATAACGCCGCTGTTGTGGCTACTCTGGTGCATGGCCATCTCTCCAGACAAGGCCGCGTTCACCAGACGTTGGATCAGGTTCGTCAGTATGCCTTGTGCGCCGACTAGGCCATCACCTTCGTAAAGACGCTTAATTGCCTCCGACTCAAACGAAGCGTAATCAAATGGCTCCTGTTCCGGAACTGTTCTCTGTTTTGTTTTAATTTTTGTCATCCGCAAAGTTCAGTTTTGTGCGCATTATCTTTGACACACTTTTTTAAACAGTCTCAGAATTGTTGAATGAAATAGTATAATAGGCTAAACTGCCAGCAACAAATACTAAACGCATGGCCAAATGATGAGCATATTCCGCACTCCGCACTCCGCACTCCGCATTACTTTGGGGGGTCGTTTTTTCGTGATGTTTTGATAGAAGAAACGGTGATGGCCAATAATTCATCGGCTTCTTTCCAGTGGGCTGTGATGAGTGGTCGCCAACGCGGGGAAAGGCCCACTAAAAATTCAAGCCAGAACATTGTTTCATCAAGCTCTTCTTCGACGATACCCAACTTTGCCCTGAAATCACGGCTTGATTTTCCGCGGCAGGCTGCCCGATAGTTTGAGGCACTGGATGTGCCACTCCGCATCATTTGGTCGGCTACGATGTTGTACTTTTTTTCATCAGGAAGCGTAGCTGCGAATTCTACGATGGCCAAAGCAAACGTTTTGAACCTGGCTTTCAAAGGATTTGTTTCTCTCATGTTGGTCTTTTTACTTTAAAAATAAAGGAAAAAAACCAATCCACAAGCACCCTTTAAAAATAATGCGGACTTTGGAATGCGGAGTGGGGAATGCGGAATGCGGAGTGCGGAGTGCGGAGTGGGGAATGCGGAGTGGGGAATGCGGAGTGCGGAATATGCTCATCATTTGGCCATGCTTTTGGAATTTGTCGCTGGCACTAATGAGGAAGAATTGTTGAATGAAATAGTATGATAGGTTAAACTGCCAGCGACAAATACTAAACGCATGGCCAAATGATGAGCATATTCCGCATTCCGCATTCCGCACTCCGCATTCCGCATTCCGCATTCCGCACTCCGCATTCCGCATTCCCAAAAAATCCCCTTCCGCATTACTGCAGAAGAGGACATCCCAAAAACCGATTACATCTTTATATCAGCCGCTTTGACACAAAGCGGTGAAGAAGGCCGGAGGCCATTTATTAGCGAAAATTTAATAAGCAGGCAGCTGAAAAATTGCCGCCCTATTAGGTGAGATATGGTCAAAACGGATTAAAAGTGAATGCCCTGAAGCATCAATGCTGTTGCAGCAAAAGTAATGCCCAACTTTTCAGAGAAGGTTTTGTTTTTGATAATTGTCTTTAAAATGACGCATTATTTGTCCGGCTGGATCAGTTAGCAGGCTGAAATTTTTTTTGAAGCCAACCTGAAAAGCTACTTTTGCACCAATACTATAAAGCATGCTTGTGTAGCAGCGTGAAAAACTTGAAAAATGAACAAACCAACAGTAACACCTTATGGCTCGGAGGCGGGTAAGAAAGCTGAAGTAGAGAAGATGTTTGACAAAATTGCGCCGCGCTACGATTTGCTCAATCGGGTGCTGTCGCTGGGTATAGATACTCGTTGGCGGAAGCAGGCCATTGCTTATTTGGCCCCAGGGAAACCTGAAAACTTACTCGATGTGGCCACTGGTACGGCGGATGTCGCCATACTTTCTGTCAAACTATTGAAGCCATCCACGGTGATCGGCATAGATATTGCCAATCAAATGTTAGAAATTGGCCGGGAGAAGATTCAAGCGCAGGGACTTTCCGATGTCATCAGCCTTGAAACAGGCGATTCAGAGAACCTTCGATTTGAGGCAAATTCTTTTGATGCGGTGAGTGTCGCTTTCGGTGTGCGCAACTTCGAAAACCTGGAAAAAGGCTTGGCTGAAATGTTGCGGGTGATGCGCCCAGGAGGCCGTTTGGTGATCCTGGAATTCTCAAAACCGAACATTTTTCCGTTTAAACAACTGTACAATACTTACTTCAAATACGTTTTACCCTTTATTGGGCGTTTAACAAGCCGCGACGTGCGGGCCTACACTTATTTATTCGAAAGTGTACAGGCTTTCCCGGAAGGCGAAGACTTTAAGAATATTCTCATTAAAACAGGTTTCCAGAACCCATCATGCGAACGATTGACGCTCGGAATATGCTCCATTTACTCAGCCGTAAAATAGGCTTTTGGCTTTTGGCCGTGGGCCGTTGGCCCCTTACGACAAATAATATGCTTGTACCTGTTGCGCTGCCAATGGCCAATGGCCAACGGCCAACAGCCAACAGCATTCTGCCAACAGCCAGAGTTTTTGCCCTGCTGGTTCTATTGGGTGGTACCCAACTGCCTTCGGCATTGGCACAACACAACCAAGGCTCCAACCTGAACTACCTCGATTTTGCCCAAAAGCCCTACTATTTCGGTATCACATTGGGCTATAATTCCAGCAATTACCGCATTTTCCATTCAAAAGACTTCATCCGCAACGACTCTTTCGCACGGGCTGAATCGGTAACGGGCCCTGGCTTCAACCTGGGTATTGTGTCGAACCTTCGAATTGGGGAATACTTTGACATCCGTTTTCTGCCAACCCTTTCCTTTGCAGAGCACAGCATACGCTATACACCACCAGGCTCTGGCCGGATCATCAACCGCCCCATTGAGTCGGTGTTGGTGGAGCTGCCCTTTCACGTGCGTTACAAGTCGGCCACCTACCATGATTTCCGGTTGTTTGTCATCGGTGGGGTGAAATACTCCTTCGACGTTGCCAGCGATTCGCGTACCCGCCAAGCTGCGGGTTTGGTGAAGATAGCGCCCACGGATTTCCAGATCGAATACGGCGCAGGCATTCAGTTTTTCTTCCCGTATTTTATCTTTTCACCCGAAATTAAAGTCTCACAAGGCTTGAACAACATCTTGATTTACAACGACAAACTACAGCAAAGTACGGTGTTGGATAAGGTGATGTCAAGAACGTTTACGTTGTCGTTGCATTTTGAGGGGTAGGGGGGTCAAACCATTCGAACACCATTCTCCGAAACCACGGTAAAAGGTCCGGCAATGTTTTCCCCATGCAGTTCAAGCAATTGGCGCAATACTAAGATTTTATTCGCCACTGTTTCCTCTTCAAGGCGGAGCAATACTTTGCCATGATGTGGCTCCATCTTTAAAAACCAATTCTCCAAAATCTTTGTCATTAGTGACAATTAGCCAATTTCCCTCGAAAGCGAAATGGCAGATTTCCCGATCTGAGATTCCTGGGTTTTCGTCATAGACAGAATAGGCCTAATGGCCGAGTCCAAGCAACCAACGTGAGACGCTTGGGCCAGTACTTTCATCCACTAGAAATTTCATCAGGCATGCTGTTCAAAAGGGAGGAAAAGGCTACTTTCTAACGCCTTTGTAGCAAACAAAAGGCAAGCAAGAATATCATCTCTGTGCAATCGCGGATACTCTACAAGCACATCTTCTATACTCATGCCAGAAGCCAAAAGGCCCACAATAAAAGGAACACTCAACCTCGTGCCTTTAATAACAGGCTTGCCTGCCAATACGTCCGAGTTAATTTCGATTCTTGAACGGGAAGTATCTGGTGCCATGACTTTTTTTTACAAAGACAATGAGTTTTCGGGTGTTATCGCACTTAGGTTGCAGTAAGTGGGACAGAACTCACTCCACCCACTCCATCTCAATCTGCCTTTTCCCCATATCCACCGCCGCAATCTTCACCATCAACCGATCACCCATTTTGATCTCCTTTTTATAACGGCGACCAACGGCCTTCAAGTTGCCGTCTGCCAGCGTATAGGTATCGGCCAGGTATTTGAATTCAACCAGACCTTCGGCTTTTGAGTCGGGCAGCTCCACGAAGAAGCCGCGTTCGATCATGCCGCTCACCACGCCTTCGAAGGTTTCTCCGATCTTGTTTTTGAGGAATTCAGCTTGTTTATACTTGATGCTTTCGCGTTCAGCATCAGCAGCTTTGCGCTCCTGGTTGCTGACGTGTTTGCACTGCTCTTCCAGTTTAGCTTCATCCACACGGTAAGTTTTACCGTCAAGGTTGCGCTCCAGGATTCGGTGCGCCAGTACGTCGGAATAGCGGCGTATGGGCGAGGTAAAATGGCTGTAATGCGAAAACCCGAGGCCGTAGTGGCCGATGTTCTCGGCGGAGTATACCGCTTTCGACATGGTGCGGATGGCCAGTGGTTCCAGCAGTTTCAAGCGCTCGTTTTTATGTGCCGCGTGCATAAGGCCGTTGAAGGCTTTCGCTATTTGCTCGGGCGTATCAATTTTCATAGGGTAGCCAAGCTCGGTAGCAAATCGGGCAAAATCGGCCACTTTGCTCATGTCGGGCAGGTCGTGGACGCGGAAGATGAACGGTATCGGCTTTCCGCTGGCATGTGCAGCCTGCATTTCGCCGCGTTTAGCGGGAGGTGGTTGCATGTACAAGGCCACTTCTTTGTTGGCCAGCAGCATGAAGTCTTCAATGAGCATGTGCGCGTCTTTGCGCTCCTTTACGTAGGCTTCAATGGGCGTACCGTTTTCATCCAGGCGGAAACGCACTTCATCTGTTTCGAAGGAAATAGCGCCGTTTTTCTCCCGATCCTTCCGCATTTTTTTGGAAAGGCGGTTGAGGTTTGTTAACGCCCAGTCGAGCTGCTCAAAAAGCGGGTGTTCTTTCAATTCCTTGGAAGGCTTTCCATCCAGGATGGTTTGGGCTTCTTCGTACGAAAAGCGTTTGTCGCTGAAAATCACCGTTTTGCCAAACCAGCGTTTTACGATTTTATCTTTTTCATCAAAAGTGAACACAGCGGAGAACGTAAGCCGATCTTCCTCTGGCACCAGCGAACAAAGGTTGTTGGATATTTTTTCTGGCAACATGGGGTTGCAGCGGTCCACCAGGTACACCGAGGTGCTGCGGCCGTAAGCCTCTTTGTCCAGTATGGAGTCGGGTTTGACAAAATGGGTCACATCAGCGATGTGAATGCCTATTTCGATGTGGCCATTTTCGAGGGTTTCAATGCTCAGGGCATCGTCGAAGTCCTTGGCATCTTCCGGGTCGATGGTAAACGTGAGCACGTCGCGGAAATCGCGGCGGCGCTGAATTTCTTGTGGCGAAATTTTTTCCGGGATGCGGGCCGCTTCAGCCTCGGCTTCTTCAGAGTGTTGCAGCGGAAAGCCCTGATTGATCAGGATTTTCTTCATTTCAAAGTCATTGCCAGCTACTTTGCCTAACACCTGGCTTACTTTGCCCACGGGAACCCGTCCTTTCCCTTCTTGCCAATCGGTGACTTGCACCACCACTTTATCGCCATCCTGGCCACCAGCGCATGCTTCGAGCGGGATGAAAATATCGGTGGGCATGTTGGGGTTGTCGGGCAGAAATAGCGCGTACTTACGGCTGATGCGCAGGGTGCCCATAAAAATCTCATTGGCGCGTTTGAGCACCATCAGCACTTCGCCTTCGGGCTTGCGCTGGGGTTGTCCGCCACGGCGCATGGGAGGTGCCGGGAACAGCAGCACCTGCACGGTATCGCCATTCAGGGCGCCATTGACGTGCTTGGGTGATATATATACATCGGTGTCGAGCATTTCAGACACAATGTAGGCAGCGCCCGTGCGGGTCATGTCCACGCGGCCTTCTATGGCTTTGCGGGCTTTGGAATCGTGGGAACTGGATTTATCGCGAAGTTTGTCGGGCTTCTGGAAAGGCTCTACCCGGCTTTTTTCAACGCGGGTTTTTGTCGGCTCCTCAGCCACTTCTTCGTTGGGGGCAGTGGTCAGGTTGCCCAATGCAATGCTGAATCGGTTGAGGGAATGCTCCATCACCGAACCCACCTCGACCAATTGGCGTAAGGCGTGTTCTGCGGAATCTTTATTGTTTTCGACGCGGAGTTGCTGGGTAATTTGTTCCGGAGAGAATTGCTTCTTGGGGTGCCCGAGCAAGTATTTGAGGATTTCGATTTGAAGCTGTTGGGCGGTCATCTTTCTGCCGCCAGACTTCTTTTTCTTAGTCATGTGTGTTTGGTAAAATACGTTTTTTCAACGCAAAGTAATAGGGAATTCGCGGATTAAACGGTGTAAAATTAATGGTGGGTGATGTTTAGAATGGATAATTGGTTGAAATACGAGATTATCAATTAAAAAATACGGAATAAGTAGGTACCGATAAGTATGTTTTACGTTAAAATAATTCGGAGCTGCCTATTGCAGTTCTCGGTTAAAACAACGCGTGCCGGGAAATAGTTTCATCGGTGGCGGTATTTCGCCTTTTGTATGCGGGAGAAGGGAGGTCTGTGGCTTCCTGGCGAGCGTCAGTGATGTCTGACTCCCCAGCAAGAACTCATTCTGTTAGAATGCTGAACGCTTCAAAAAAAGTTCAAAGCGTTCAGCATCCATTCAGGCTTAAAATTCTGTCGCAAGAATCACTTCGCCCCATCCACCGGGGTCAAGAATCACGCCGGTGGCAGTGCCAGCAGGGGCGGCCTGTGCATATACCTGGACGGTGTAGGTGCCTGGAGCCAGCTTCGTATACATGCTTTTCATCACGATGGAATCGGATAAGTGGCCAGTTTTGAGCGACCCTTGAATTTTTAAATTCGGAGCAAGGCCGTTTGCTCTTAACTCAAATCGGATTCAATTTGAACCAGCCAGTGCGCTGGCGGAAACGGTTCCAGCCAACTCAAGCTCTAAAGGGGTATGATTCCAAGCATAGCGAGGAACCTGGGATGCAAAATACCATCAGGTTCCTCGCTTCGCTCGGAATCACACCCCTCCAAAAAACACCCCGCCTAGCCACAGCCAAACGGGGTGCCCTAAACGACAGAATCTACGACTTAAGCGCGTGGATCCTTGGCCAGGTTTTTCTTCAATTTGCCGCTACCAGCTTCACGCCAGATAGCTTTTTTTACTTTTTTGCCTTTTGTCTTGTCGGCCATCTCAACTGCATTGGTAGCGCTGATGGTGCCGCCGCTGACGCAAAGATCGGAGAACTTTACTTTTTCTGTTGTAGAGCCAGGCTTCAATACTTCGCCGTCTTGCTTTACCACCGATTTTTCCAGGATAGATTTCACTTGAATGGCAGAAAGCTCGGGGTAGTAAGAACGGAGAATCGCCGCCACACCTGCCGCAGCAGGGCAAGCCATGGAAGTACCGCTTGCGTTGCCGTAACCACCGTCTGGAACGGTAGAATAAAGTGCTACGCCAGGCGAGAAAAGATCCACATTTTTCTTGCCGTAGTTACTGAAGCTAGCCGCACGTTTTTCGCCAGATTTAAAGTTCAAGGCACCGATTTCCATCCAGCTTGGTACTTGTTTCTCCTTTTTGAACAGGCCTTTTTTGACGGGCTTGTCGTAGTTATCGTTCGGAAAATTGCCTATTTTGTCATTGTCTTCGGAACTGTTGCCTGCGGCGTGGACGAGCAGCACATCATGATCGGAAGCGTATTTCATGGCGGCATCTACATACGCTTTTTGAGGGCTGTAGCCTTTACCGAACGACATGTTGATGATGCTCGCGCCATTATCGACCGCGTAGTAAATAGCATTGGCAACGTCTTTGTCGCGCTCGTCGCCATCTGGCACGCAGCGTACGGTCATGATGCGCACGTTGTCGGCGATGCCGCGTATGCCTTTGTCGTTGTTGCGGTTAGCAGCGATGATACCCGAAACGTGGGTGCCGTGGAAAGCATCTGGGCCTTCGTAATCGTTGCTGCCGTAGAAACGGCTGTCAAGGTTGTACGGGTCGTCACCAACGATGTCACGTGGGTTGTAGTCTGGGTTGAGGTTGTATTCCAAAGAACCGGAAAGTTGCTTTTTGTACTTTTCCAGGTCGTCGCGTCCGGATAAGCCGTTGGCCATTACGCGTTTCAGCATACCTACAGCTCCGGCAAGATCCTCGTTATCTTCAGTTTTGATGTCTTTCAGGTCGTCAGCCGTAATTTCCTTTTTACCCAAAGCCTTTTCAACCTTGGTGAAAGCGTCTTCAATGGGCTTAATTTGTTCCATAGCGCCTTCCATGTCCTTTTCAGCTTCAGCACGCTGGGTTTCGAAGTCTTCTTTTACTTTTTCGTAGTAAGCATACTCTTTCTTCGCATCGCCGTGCAACATTTTTGGGTCAGTGCCTTTGAAACGCTTTCCCAAGCGCACGTATTCGCGGGTGAGCTCCAAGGTTTCGTGGTCCACATTGCGGCCGTCTTTGCCACCGAGGAAGTTCCATCCATGGATGTCGTCGATATAGCCGTTGTTGTCATCGTCTTTGCCGTTGCCCGGGATTTCGTTCGGATTGGTCCACATAACATCCACGAGGTCTTCGTGATCCACTTCTACGCCGGAATCAAGTACAGCAACGATAACGGTTTCGCCTTTTTTGCCTTTTGCTTTCAAGAGTTTTAGGGCTTCGTCACCACCCGTACCGTTCACGTTGTCTTTGGTAGGGTCGAGGGTGAACCAGTTGTCTGGTGCTTTGCCTTGTGCAGAAAGCATTATCATGGGCAGGCACAGCGCCATTACTGCGATAAATTTTTTAAAATTCATGTTCTAAAGAAAATTTTGTTTAATTACAGTGTGTGAAAAGCGATGTTTTGGTAAAACTACAGGTAAAACGCCACCAACATCGCAAAATTACGGAATTTGGATGCAGCAACGGGAAGAATAGACAAAATAGGGGTGAATGGGGGGTGGGCGACTGAAAAAATAAGAAGTTTTGTAAGTTTTAGGTGGCAAAAAAGCTAGCAACGGGGAACTTTGTGGTATGTGCACAGCAATTTAGGGTTAACACTGTAAGTTGAGCAGGATGAATTTGGAAATGCAGAAATTTCCGCAAATTTGCAGAGAAATCTAAAAGTATCAGCCTAAACGAGCTTAGAATTCATTTTTCAAGTTTCTAAAAATATTGCCATGTCCTATCAAGATATCCTCATGCGGGAAAGCGCAACACTTCCTGAATATATGAAGCGGGAATTATTAGACTTCTTACTTTTTTTGAAAGACAGAGAAAAAAGGGCGTTTCTGTTGGAGGGAAAGTCTGATGTTAAAAGGAAACCAAAATTCGGGTGTGAAGACATAAAAATAAAGATCGCGCCTGACTTCGACGCACCATTGGATGACTTCAAAGATTATTTGGTATGAACCTGTTGCTCGATACCCATTCATTTCTCTGGTATTACAAAGGCGTTTCTGATTTAAGTACCAACGCATTACATCTGATTGAAAGCCCGGAAAACGATTTCTTCATAAGCGTTGTTAGTCTTTAGTTCTACTTTGTCAAATGAGAAAGATGTTTTATATTAGCGTTTTTAAGAACGATGAAGCTACCCATTAGTGAAAAAAAATAGATTTTTACGCCACTTCGTACGGGCGGTATTTTTGGTGCGGCACCAA
>Ga0209390_10001457_pt1 | contig 45755 bp, 38 predicted proteins | sample BON01_FD_187212 | JGI IMG/M metagenome (GOLD analysis project Ga0209390, IMG submission 187212) | Freshwater microbial communities from Lake Bonney liftoff mats and glacier meltwater in Antarctica - BON-01 (SPAdes) (version 2) | ecosystem: Environmental > Aquatic > Freshwater > Ice > Glacier...
CCCTTTGGCAAGAGGCCGGGTAAGTTTCGTCACCAATGCCTTTCGGCGGGAGCGGTCGGTGGGGGTCCCGACCTGTAAAGCGTTGGTTTGCAGTAGTCGATAAGGCTCTGCGGTCGGCAGTGGCGGAACGGGCGAAATACTGTGGTTGAGATTGGCTATGGTTACGACAGAATTTAGCATTAAAGTTATATCGTATAATATGTTGTGTGACTAGTCGCGAGGGTGCGGTAGATGAAAAAAACTAAGTGCCGACCTAAGATTGCTAACAGACGTAAGCGACGACTTTCTCATTATGTTCCATAATGCCGGAGGTGCGGATGCCGCGAGCACATTTGGCGCAAATTTTGTAGGCGACGAGACGATCGAGCTGAGGATTGATGACGAGATTAAGTTCCTGCCAAAATTGATCGAAGTGGGTGGTTTCTAGTCGGCACTCGAAGACAGAGTATTGGACCCGCATTCCCCAGTCTTCGCAAACTTTGGCGACGCGGTGTAGCCGTTTTGGGTCGGCGATATCATAGGCGATGAGAGTGAGCATTTGATGGGCGCCACAGTTGTGGCCGGCAAGTTCACTTGGGGTGGGGACCAGCAGGGGGAACCAGTGGTCGTCGGAGCTTGGGGCTTTCATGAGGTGGAGGGAGAAGGGGGAGGGAATTCTAAAAACCGCGATAGGTCACAGGGTCCAGGCAGGTCAACCGGAGTTGCACGGGAACTTGCAAACCGATCTTGCGGAAACCGACCTTCACTCCTTGGAGGTGAATACTCGCTATTTTGGGAACGATTCCAGAACTATCCCGGCGGGAAGTTTTTGCTCCATGCTTTGATTTGGGTGAGCCAATCCCAGTGTGTAATTTAGGTTTAATTCATAATAAAGGGTTGGAAGAGTGATTGAGGTGTGAGCAGTGCGCGCTTGAGATCGAGAATTTGCTGCTGAATTTCTTGACGAAGAGTGGTGCGTTCGCCGCTGAGTTCGGAGGTGAATGGGCGATCCATGCGGCGTTCGTAAGCGGTGTAAAATCGACGTCGCCCGGCGGAGTTGAGCAGGATACCGCCCTTGGCGGCTTCGAAGTGTTTTTCAGGATGGAGGGTGCCGTGATTAAGGAGATCCAATGCCAGACCGTCGGCGACGGGGGCGCGGAAGGGTTCGATGAGATCCAAAGCGAGGGAAGGACGGTGAGGCGCGGGCTCGTGGAGAAAACCGAGCCCGGGATCGAGTCCGCGTAGGTGCAAGGCGGTGGTGGTTTCGTGAACGAGCAGGGAGTAGGCGAGGGAAAGCAGCGCGTTGGCGGGGTTGTGAGGTGGTCGACGGGAACGACGTTCGAACGGGCAGGTCGGGGGGAAGAAGGTGGCGAGGCCGTCGAAATACGCGCCTGCGGCGGTGCCCTCGTAACCTCGAAGAGAATCGAGATTGGAGGCGGCCAGGGCGTGGCGGCGCCAGGGCTCGAGTCGGTCTACGGCAGGAGGGGCGGGTTGTTTCCGGTTGGCGGCGAGCCGTTGGAGCAGGCGCCGGGAATTGGCGATCTTGGCTTCGATGAGGAGGCGAGCGATTTGAAGGCCGAAAGCTGGGTCGAGGCGGCGCTGGTATTGGGCGAGCCGGGTGGGGAGGTCGCCGGAGGGAGGGAGGCAGAGGGCGATGGATTGGCCATTGGGGCGAGTGATGACCACTGGGATGGAGCGCTCGGCGAGTTCGGCTTGGGCGGCGATGGATAGACCGGCACGGGTCTCGACCACGACATATTCGATTTCGTGGAGGGGAATGCGTCGGGTGGTAACAATTCGCGAGGTGGTGGTTGAGGAACTCGCTTGTGGTATCTCGATTTCGAGGTGGGCGCCGACGAGGCGGGCTCGGGTTCCCGGGGTCGTGAGGTAAAGAGAGGGCATGGGCTCCACCGTGAGGGGAGGGAACGAGGTGTCAGGCCAACGGAGGTTTCCGGATGTCCGCCGGTCAGTTGAGTAACTGGACGGTTACGCTGGGGCGGGTTAGGCCGATGGGGGCGCGCAAGGGGAACAGTCTTTCGATGATGGGGGAGGGGGTATGGGCCGATTCGCGGAGCTTGGTGCGGATAACGTTGAGGGCGTTGGACAGATCTTCTTGAGAAAATGAAGACAGGGTTTCATCGGGACGGGCATAGTGATGGCCAGCCCGGTCCCAGCGTTCGATCAAGGCGGTGCGATCAACGAGTTCGGCCTCATCGAGGGCGTCTTGGATGAGATGATGAATGCAACTGGCGGCTCGCCCGGGAGGGATCACGGTAGCAAACCCGCCGACGCAAAGTTCCCGGGTGGTGGATTGATAGGAGACGGTAATGGGAGAGTCGCGGAGGGTGGCACCGGCGACGGTGGAGGACGCGGCGCGGGTCAGGCTGGCAAACGAGGCGGGCACGTGACCGACGTGGCCGCAGACCAATTCGCCGAGGGCGACCAAGGGCACATCTGCTAGTTCAATCACGGCGGCCGCTGCTGGGAGGGGCGGGCCGGCGGGGAGTTGAAATTGCGTCGTATCGGGTTGGCCGGGGAAAAAGAAAGGGGGCTGAAGCCGGGGGGCATCGAAGGGTTCGTTGACGAGGACGTGGAGCAGGCGATCACCGGGGTGGCCAGCGAGAGAGAGGGCGGCATGGAGCAATGCGCCCATTGTTTTGCGGCCGCCGGCGAGCAAGCCGAGAATTTGCGCATCGGGGTCGGTGCTAAACCGGCGAACGACGGTGAGGATAAATTCGGCGGCGGCGGCGTTGTCGGAGGCGGAGCGGATATCGGCGAGCGGTCGGGTGGTGCCATGGACCGAGTCGGGCCCGGTAATCAACGCCGGCGCTTCGAGGGTAAGGCGAGGGTCTGTCGGGGAATCCAGTAAGTGTTGGCGCAGGCTTTGCCAAACGGAAAGGCCCTGCCACTTGGGACTCGGGGTGAGCAATTGCGTTTCGAGGGCGGCGGCCCCTTGAGTGGTCGTGATAACGACGACCTGGTGCGGGATGACCGGAGGGGATTCTTGGGCAAGGGCCCACACGGTTTCCGTCAGCACGGAGGGAGTGGCCCCGAGAACGGCGATCAACACCGGGCGACGGGTAGGGGAAGAGGAGGCACTTTGGGGGCGAGGGGGTGGCACGAGGAGGGAGGCCGCTTAACGGAAAAAATTGGCGAGACGATCGACGGGACCGACTAAGGTGGTGCGAGCGGCAGCGGCGCGGGCTCTTACTTCCGTGAACACTTGGGCGGGAATGGGGAGGGCCACGGCGAGATAGCGCTGGGCGAAGGAGCCGCCGAGGGAACGGGCGGCGGAGTCGAGCTCTTCGAACGCGCGGAGGAGGCGGCTGCGATCACCTCCTCGTTTGCAGGAAAAGACGGCAAGGTTGAGATCTTCGACGGCAAGGATATCTTCTTCGATGAGGGAGGAGGAACCCACCCGGGATGCCTGCACGGACCATTGTAGGTCGCGAAAACGCCCGGAGGCGGCCGCGGCGTCGAGCACGGCAAGTTCCCACCACCCGCCTTGGAGAAAACCGATGAATTGCTGGAGAGGCGCAGTGGCGGTAAAGTAGGCTTGGATCGATTCGTAACGCTCCCCGCTAGCCCAGCGTTCCAATTCCGTGGGGTTGGGATGGGAGAGATGCCAGCGGCCGTCGCGCAAGGTGATCAAATCGGCGGTGACGAAGGGTTCGATCAAAGGGTCGGGCAAATCGTCGAGGGGAGTTTGCAGCAGGCGCACGTAGTCGGCGGGTTGGCGCCGGCCCTCGTCTAAATTATGACAGGCGAAATCATGGACGGCGCGTTCGAGGGCCGAATCACGGGCTAACAGTCGAGCGGCGGGCAACCATCCTGACGGATCGCAGCCGAGGTCCAAGGCGGTAATGCCATGGGCCGCGGTGATCACGGCGACGGAAAGTTTATCGGCGACGCGACGAAAGGCGGCGGGTGATGAGTCGAGGGGAGAGGGCAGGGGCACCGCGGTGGCGGCGAGCACTTGCCGATGGGCAGTGTCGAGGTAGAAGGCGGCGGCTTTTTGTTGGTGGGCGGCCGCAAAGGCCCCGATGGACATGAGTTTTGTGCCCCCGGTGATGTTGATGACGGGCTCGAGTCCGGCGGTGCGGGCGGTGTTGATTTGATCGAGGACGGCGCGACCGGTGTGATGGTGATCGGGGTTGTCGGGCAGTTCGAAGCAGAGCGGGGCGGAAGGTTGACCGGCGAGGGTGAGGGCGCGGGTAATCCATTCGCAGTGCGGTCGGGTCTGCGGGGTGTGCAACAGAACGATGCGCTCGGGGGCGAGCGCGAGCGCGGGAAAGACGTTGGGTAGCGTCTGTTCGGAGACGAGTTGGATGAGTGCTTCCGGCATGGGATGAGTTAGAGTTTTTTGAGCAGAGCCCGACCGAAGGTGGCGGTGAGTCGTTCGCGTTGGGCGGGTGAGATGAAGGCGGAATCGAGCGCGTGGCGCTGGAGTTGAAGAATATCCAGTGGGGTAAGGTCGGGGCAGAGACGGGTGGAGAGGAGCAGGTTTTGCGTCAGGGTGGCGTGGGAGATGCCTAGATTATCGGTATTGACGGTCACGGGCACGCCGGCCCGCAGGTAATCGAGCAGGGGGTAGGACGCGACGGGCGGTGCGGAAGAAACGGAAGCGTCGAGGGGGTAGCCCTTGATTTGGAGATTGGCGGCAGGGCACATTTCTACGGCGATGCGGCGAGTCGCGACGGTGCGCAGGAGGTCGGGTGATTGATAGAGGTGGAGGGCATGGCCGAGGCGACGGGCGTTGAGCTTAAACACGGCCTGCCAAATGCCCTCGGCATCGTCGTTTTCGCCGGCATGGATGGTCACCGCGAGACCCACGCGATGAACGGCTTCGAAGTCGGTGGCGAAGAGGGCGGCCCGGGTGTCCTTGTGTTCAAAGCCGGCAAGATCGACTCCGACGACGCGACAGGAGTGGTCGTCTTTCCATTGATCGGTGGCGGTGATGGCGAGGGCGAGGTGCCGAGAAATATCGGAGCGGTCGCCGCCATCCTTGCGGGTGGCGATGATGATGAGGTTGATGTGGCAGGCGGGTTCGCCGTTGGGGGAAACGGAGGCGGAGACTTCCATGCAGTGCTGGAAGTGGAGGCGGGTATCGCTAAGCACCTGCCATGCCGGCCGATCGGTCGTAGTGTAGTTGTTGGGCGAGCAGCGAATTTCGGCATAGACAACGTGGTCGGCGACGAGGGCCGCGTAGAGGCGCTCGCAGTGGGCGCGCAGGCAGCCGGGGTCGCGGAGGAGGCGTGATCCGTTGTTGTTGCCGAGCTGCATGTAAGTATCGAGCCCGCAAGGGGTAGGCGGGGTGGGCCAGCCGGTGGGGACGGGCAGGTCGAGCAAAGGGGGGAGCTTGGAGGGTTCGGTGGCGGCGGCCCGCACGGAGGCGAGCGAGTCACCGTGGGTCGCAAAGCCGCCCAGGTGGCAATGGAGCTCGATCTTGGGCAGTTCTTGCAGCCAAGCGAAGTGGGCGGGGGAAGACGGCTGGAAGCGAGCTTTGAGCCAAGCGAGTTGAGTGGGTGAACGCAGGGCTAGGATGGGAAACGGGAGGGTGCCGATTTGTTCAAAATGAGAGGCGAGATGACGCTGCGTGGCCGTGTGGTGGGCGATGCGGTTGCTCAGATCGTAGCCCACGGAGCGGATGCGGTTTACGGGCTCATGGATGAGCGGGAAGTCGCCCGCATTGAGCAGGAGCAAACTCGGCCAGCCGGCTTCGGCTCCGAGCGGGACGAACCTGATTTCACCTGCTTGGGCGGCCGAGTCGATGAGTTCACTGGTGTTGATCGTGGGCTTGGCGAGGACATGGAATACCTCGGCGGCACCGAGAAAGCCGGCGGCGCGCTGCATGGCCGCCGACATCGTTTTGAAGCCCCCGGCGAGGCAGATGTAGCGATCGGTCGGGGTGGGAGCGCGGTCGAGGATCCAACGGAAAAGGTTTTCTTCAAACAGGGTGTGATCGTCGGCCGAGCGCAGGTCGGAGAAGCCTGCGACATGATCGCAAGTGAGGGTCACGCGAGGGTAGCGGGCGGCGAAGTAGAGCCTGACCTTTTGCGCGGCTTCCTCGGTGGCGGGGCTATCGCTACTGATCACGTGGACGGCTGAAAAGCCGTCATGGCCGGGGGCAAGGAAGTGAAAGGCTTCGGGAACGACCGCCCACGAGGTGCCAAGGGAGCAGAGGAGAATGGGCATCGGTCAGGATGGTTACCAACGACGTGCCATTGGCGGCGGATAGGAGAGGTGACCAATAACTGAACCCTTCCGTGATATCGGGTCTAGCACGCGGGAATCGGGTGCCTGAAATACCAGTAATTGAAGAGAGCTCTCGCCTGCGCGACGGATAGGCCGAAAATATACGGCACTCGTTTGGCGCGGGGATGATGAGGTGCCGAGCGGCGATGGAGTCGATTTCTTGTCGTTAATCGTCCAACCTTCAACCTTCCGGGTGCCTTTAACCAATTTGCCGATTTCTTTTGCGATAAGTTCGTGCGACGCAAACGAGCCACTGCGGATTTCGTGCACAAAACCTTTCGTTGAGATCAGATCCAGCGATTTTTTGGAAAGGGGTCTTTCTATGCAGGTAAAGGAACCTAAGCCGCGAGTAGCGCGAAGGCCGATGGAGCCCATTTCCAAGAAACAGTGGATGGCTTCATCCGCCTGCCGTTGAAGGTGCGGCTCAAGCGGGGCCCTTTGAACTATTTCGATTTGAAAGGTCGTCTGCGGACCAAGCGAGCCAGAGCTTGTCCAGCGTGGGCCCGATGCTCCGGGCTGCTCGGTGCCTGAAACCTTGGCGAAGTGGTAAACGTATGATTCTGGAGTGTTCACCAATTTTTGAGGGAGTCGCCAAGTCTTGGCTTCGATGTTTTTGATTCTGAGCAGAAGGGAGCTTGCCGAGGCGGTGCCGGCAACACCGCCGAAGACTTTCCGCTCGTCTAGGGAGGACCCCCCGAGGGCGCGGAACCACCAGCGGATTTGACCGCGAATGGAGGATGCCCTGATTTCGGCATGGCCTTGATCGGCTCCGGAGCAGAAGCAGGGCATGAGGAGCTCGATGTTGTAGGTGTGGCACTTCATGGGAGGTTGATTTTGAGGGCTTTTTTGGCGATATTGATGTCGCCGATTATTTGGCTCCAAGGCTTCTTACCTTTGGCAGCTCCGGGCTTGATTTCAGTCAGCCAGCGATCTTGGCCAGGACCGGCGAGCCAACGCAGCAAAGCACCTTGATCTTCGGGTGACTGTTTTGAAAACCCCTTAAGTTTGGTTTTGAGCCAACTCCAGTTATCCGCCCGCTCAGCAAGATCGGCATCGGCACACTGTTCCGGAGTCATCAACACGCGAGCCTCTTCTCTGGCTTTGCGAGCGACGAGATCAGCCTCATGCTTGGCTCTGGCAGCTTCTTCGGCCTTGGCGTGTTGTTTAATTTCCTGCTGTAGGATTTCGGCGTTTGTTATGACGTCAGAATGCTCGGTAAACCAACCGTATCCCGCAGCAGTTTTGGCTCCGAGTCCGTAGATCTTAAGACCCGTGCGGAGCCATTGAACAGCTTCGTCCAAAACGTTGGCTCTGGCGGGCGCAAGCAAGTGGAGCGTGAAAGTGTAGACGGTGGAATCGGCCACAGCAGGGAAAAACACTGGAACCGGGTCCTCGGTATCAAGGGCCACCTTATATGCGGCATGCCCTTCATAATATTTCTTATGATGAGGAGTAAGGACATCAAGTTCGAGGTCCCGAGCGAGTAGTTTGTAAGGGTAGGATGGAAGAAACGAGAGGATGCCGCGGCGTGTTGGGGTCTTGTCATCGGGGGTATTAGTTTCAGCGTTAAGACGGTCCATTGTTTGGTCACGCAGGTCGGTCCAATACGGTCCACAGGCCCAAGCGAGATCATTGGCGTCGGATTCGTTTTCGCGAAAATCCGACCATTCTACGGCTGTGCAGCCGAAGACTTTCAGGATGGCAAAAAGGAGGTCCCCTGGAGTGTCGAAGTTTTCGGTGGTCGGTGCTAGAAGATCGTCATCGAGAGGTTTTTCGCCCGATTGGCACCATTGACGCAAAGAGGCAATGGCAGTTCGACGGGCGCAGGCTTTGACGGCAGAGCCGGGGAGAAAGGCGATGCCGTGGCGGTCGAGGTTCAGGCCTGCATTTTCCAGAACGCTTCCGGCTACGTTGATCAATAAACGGGAGCCTAGGCGGGCATGGATCTGGCGACTTGCAGGGAGACTTTTTTGCCAAGCAATTTTTGCGGTGGCATTCCCATGATCCGGCAGAGCAGTGATCACCCGATTCAAGTAAGACTTTCGATCGTCTGCTTTGAGTTCAGGTTGAGCGTATCGAGAAAGGAGTAGACTGCGGGAATCGCAGTTTGGTAAATAGCCTTCGCCGAGAGCCAGTTGGGTGGAATGGAGGAGTGAGGGCATGGCAAGTTAGTTGGGATTGGAAGCAGGGTCGGATTTCAAAGCGTAGCGCTTGAGGTAGGCGAAATAGGCGAGAGATTCGAGGGTCGCTCTCTGGAGCGTTAGAGCTTCGCCAAGCGACAGATTCCTCGCGAGAGCACAGCCACTGGTGGCGGCGCCGGCTTCGGGAAGCACGGCACGAAGGTGCTGCGCTAACGAGTCGGCGGCGATTCGCATGTTTGCGCGTGGTATTTTTCCTTCTTCGCAAGCAAAAGCGAGCGTAGCCAAGAGGCCATTGGTGAGAATCATTCCCGGAAGTTTTGCGACGGAGGACTTGTCGGTGAGAGTGGCAGCGCGAAGCGCATGGGCGGCGCGGAGTTGTTCGAGATTTTGCATTGGGATGCGGAGGAGTTAGGCGGCGAATAGGACGGTACAAAAGCCGAGACCGGTGGTTGCGTCGCCACCGATTTGAAGGGTGTTTTTTACTTCGAGGGAAGATAGTCGAGCGTCGAGGGCATTGAGTGCATCGAGAGGGGTTTTCCCCGCCGCTCGGTGGGCTGCGGATCGAGGTTTGGTGGCATGGATAACGGCGTAGAAGAGTGTGTCTGCCGGGACATTCTCCTGATTAAATAATCCGCCCTCGGCGGCAGTGCCCGTGGCGTCGTTGATGCGGACGTGTTGAGCAATTTCGCAAGCCGTGTGAGAGAAGTGGCTCATCATGCCGTCGGAAACGACGACCAGGCGGTTACCGATAGTGGTGCGAAAGTCGGTCACGGTGGAGGCAAGGCTGGCGAGAGCTTCGGCCAGACCATCGGGAAGACTTCCGGCGTGTTTTAGCACATAGTCCTCGAGCACAACTTTGTCGAAGGCAGCTCCATTGGCGGGTGGGATGTTAAGGGGAGCTTGAGAGTCGTTAGCGTAGAACGCGTGTGCATCAGAAAGTTTGGCAAATTCGTTCGAAGCAAGGGGCGTGATTCCGGCGACACCATCGCGAGCGGCTCTCGCGATTAGGGTGGGACTGGTCACCCAAGCGAAGGAGCCTTTGGCGGAACGAATCGGAAACGCGAGTAATCGGGCTTCGCCAACCGAAATGGCTGCGGCAGAGGCTTTGTTACCATTGGCATCATCCGATCCGAAAAGCCAGGTAATGTCTTTGGAAGGGTCACGGCCGATTCTGCCTTTTTCAGTCTCCGATATATCCGCATGCCATAAATCGGCTAAAACACCTTTAATGGAACTGCCGGGGATGACAGGGAAGCCGGTGTGGCGTTCGCGAATTACGGGTTGGTCGATGGCACCGACGCTGGCACCAGCGCCAACGTGAAGGGGAGTTCGAGTAAAAATGGTAAGCAGGCGGGAGGAGGACATGAGAGGAGGGGCGATTTTTGTCGTTAGATGCAGTGAAGAGTTGAGCTTGAGAACGAGACGGAGGTCCGCGGAGGTGGGTGGCTCACGTGAGTGGAGTCCAACTGGCACAAACTCCTAGACCGAAGCCTTTTTCGCCAAGGAGGGCGCTACGGCGGTTGCGGAGTTGGGTGCCGGGGGTGTCGCCATGCCAATTGAGGACAGTAGCAAGTTTGGTGGCTTCAACCGCACTTTCGCAGGAGAAGAAATAGACGCTGCCAGCCGGAACGGCCAGATGGGTGGATTTGGCCCCCGCGTTTCGGGGTGGAGCTGAAGGGTCGTCGGGTGTGCCTAGGCTCCAACCGGTCACGGGCAGAGACTTGCCCACCAAAGCGGCGACGAGCCTCGCGCCAACGGGTGGTTGGCTCCGTACACTCTTCCGGTATGATTCCCGCGACTCGTTGGCGACGTCGCGGGGCGCGAGCGGGGCTCGCAGCAGCACCTGGTGGGAGTCATCGTCCATGATCCAAGAAGGCAACCAACCGCCCCGGTGGGGCACGATTACCTGCCCGGTGTCGGTGGATTCGCCGCCTTCGATATGAGGAAAAATCGCCGGACTGAGTAGCACCCATTTGACAAGGTATTGGGGCTTGGAGTTAGGGGCTGGTATGATGGTTGCCTGATGAAAACCGGTCGTCCGACCCAGAGGGATGGGGAGTCGGCTATTTTGAAGAGATTCGCAGGTGGCGGTGCAAAGTCGCTGTTGACCGCCCACCAGCATTTGGGGGGACGAATCAAACAGGGTTTTGATCAAGTCATTGCGTTGACCGTGTTTTGCTGGGTCTTCGAATTTTTCGGAGGTTTCGGCAAACACACCGAGTCCCCAGCCTTCTCGGAGACGAAGATAGTGAGCTGCATAGAAGCTTTCACCGTCCTGGGTCCCGGTGGTGGGGTCGATACCGATACCGATGTTGGCTTCAGAGTCGGAAAACTCCGAGTCAAGCTGGGTGAAATGGCGGCCGTTGAGTTCCCGTTGGTTACTGTCGTCGCCGCGCGGAGAAGAGCCCAGATAACTATTCCACGCGCCCTCGCTCCACCAAGGTTTGAGCGGTTCTTTAGAGGGAGGAGTTTCGGCAGCGACCGAGAAGGGTAACGGGTTAGAGGAGCTCCCACCAGGAAGAGGAGCGGTGGGGCGGGCGAGGTTACGGATTTTGAGTTGAGAGCAGCCTTGAGTTGGCGCGCAATCGGCATCAAGGGGCCGAGGGAAAAACCACGTTGGCGACTTACCGTTGGTACAGACCGGAAACGGCCCTGCCGTGGTCAAAGATCCAAATCGCTCGTTTCCATTGGATCGGGCTCGGCCCTGTCTCCGCACATGCGTGCGAGCGGTCTCGGCCAATCCCGAGCGCCACAGCGCGGCGTGAAGTGCGGCGTTGGTGACCGTCGGTAACGGCCAAGCGTCGCCGTGACCGATGGATGAGCCTCCCAAGGGGCGACCGTCGCGGAAAAAAAGGACGTCGGTGGGAGAAAGAAGAAGCTGGTTCATGGCGAGAGGGGAAGTGGGCGGTTATTTTTTTAAACGAGGTTGGCGAGCCAAGAAGGCTGCAGTCGTGAGTAGGTTGAGTACGGGCGCGAATTTCGCCGTGCAGGTCTCACCCGGCAGATTTTGCACGTATTCGACCATCGTGCTGCGCAGGCGCTTGATAGTGTCCTCGCTCTCTTTGCTGTCCCACTCAGTCCCCTTTTGGCGTGTCAAGGCGTGGTCGAGTTCGTGTTTAAACAGAGAGACGGGATCGATTTGGTTTCCGAGCAGATCATCGACTCCGTGGGGCGAAGGTGCAATATGAGGGAGCAGTAGTTCGCAGAGACGATGAGGAAACTTGGCTGAGAGCACTTTAGCCGTGGCGGGACGAGGTATATTGGGCAGGGAGCCCACGTGGCAGCCCAAGGCGCAGAGCATCCACTGGAGGGCAAGAATCCCGCCCCGGTGGGCGAGGTCATTGCTGCCCAATTCCACATCAAATCGGGTATCCCACTCGATGGTTTCGCCGGAGCGCTTTAGAAGGGTTACTCCAACAGCGTGCTTGTTTTGGTGGAGCTTTTTGGCGCGTTTTTCACCGTGCCGGGCGTTGCTGACGACCTCTTGAAGGGGTTGCTTAAAGTGAGCCAGAGTAATCCCTACCGAGGCGGATGTTCGCGGGCCCGGTAGGATGAGGGGGATCTTCCGCTTGGCGTCCGAATGGTCGTGGGCGACGGAGAGAAATCCGGGGCAGATTTCAACGATCCCACAATCGGTGCTAGGAGACAGTCCTCGGAAAGCGCGTTGTAGATCGTCTGCACACGCAAAGGCGTAGTGGGCTGGCACCATGGCGAGCACATCATCGCCGCCGGCATAAAGGAGTTTACCGTCGTAGGCGGCGATTATCTTCGGGGCGCAATGCAGCGCGAAATTGGAAAGCGTTTCGCTGAACTGGAGATGGTAGGATGGCGACAAAGGCCGGGGTAGGGAGAGGAGACGGTCAGCTTTGTCGACTTTGGCATCTAGAGTCGCAAAATAGTTGCGTGGGCTGGGCGCGGTGGATGTCGGAGAAAACGGAGAAAGTTGTTGGCCAAATTCCGGTGCCTTTGCGCCAGAAACCCATTGCCCAATAGAATCACCATCGAAAGCGATAACTGCGTAGTATTTCCCCTCGGATTCACGCTTTTTAGTGATGTCTTCTTCATCGTCGCAATCAGGCTGGCCGGAAGCGAGTTCGTAGGTGTTCGGCATGGGGTGGGGAGAGATGCCCCACGTGAGCTGAAGGTAGGCGATATGCCAGACCCGTTTGATGAGCGTGATCGCCCCCATTTCGTCGGTGTGCCGAAATAACTTTCCCCATTTTCCGCCGCCGTGGTTGGAGAGTTGGTGAACTTCCTTTAGCCAGTCTTGCGACCCTCCGAAAAGCATCGGGTCCCGGCCGTTGAGGGCGTCCTTCGCCCCGTGTGATGCGACGGAATTTCCAGAATGACCTGAACCGGGATTGCCGTCGAACTGGCGCAGTGCTCGAGTTGCGTCGAGTTGCCAACCGGTCAGCGCGACGGCCAAGGACCATGCGACGCCGAGGTTGTTGAGCTTGGTTTTGGGACCATTAGTTCCACCGACATAGTATCGACTATCCCGATGTTCCACGGGTATGTGTTGAGTGAAGTAGCGTAAGAGGACTTCCAACCTGCGGACGGCCTCGTTTTCTGTAGGAGCGGTTTCTGGGGAGTCGTGGGGAAGGAGTTGACGTGCTTGGGCGAGAAGCTGATCGATTTCCCCATCCAAGGCCAAAGTCTGCCAAGTGACGTCGAGATGGCGGGAGGAAGTATCGCGAAATCTCTTACGACTGTCGGGTGCGACAGTCGAATTTTTGAGGTTAAAAAGAGGCTCCGAAAATTCCAAAACGGCGTCGCAAATAAATTTCCATTCGTCGCGCACTGCAGATTCGACTTCTCGGGCTATTTCCGATGCCCGGCCTGCTGGAACTAGGGCCAAAAAAACGTTGGGGAGATTTGGGGTATGGAGCGGCTTGGTGGAATCGGGCGATTTTGAGGATCCATCGACGGGGTAGTTAAACTGATCCCAAGCCGATTTGGCGTTTTCATTCACTTTGAGTTTTCCCCATATCGTGTCGCGGAATCGCAAATCAAAGAGAGGCTGTCCCCAGAGATTCGGAAATACCACAGCGTCTGGACCGACAATTTCGGCGAGTCGAGCGAGCCCTGCGGCCATAAGCCAAGAGAGTAGCATACTTCCCGACCACAGATCACGGGTGCTACGGGATGCGGCTATGAACTCCTGAACGGGGCCGAGTTGGAACTTCAATAACGCGGGCTGACCGTTGCAGCCTTCTAGCGCGGAGACAATCCCCATGTGAGTCCAAATCGTATGATCAGGAACCCTCGTGTCGGCTGGGAGTGCAGCGAATCCGGCGTGCGCTTCGGTGGCAGCTAAGCGCCACAATCTCCAATGAGCGAAAAAACGGGAACGCCAATCTTCGGCTGAGTCGGCAGGATATCCTGTTTCCAAGATGGGTTGGTTGGTTTGTTCGATCGTTTCGGCACCGCTTGCGGTCAAACGGAAGTCGTCACGAACCAAGGCAGAATCCGCTCCAAGAGGATGACGTAGGGGGTTTTGCTCTGGATCATAGCTACAGCGAATTCCGCTACTCCAATGGGGGAAAGGAACTCGGTCTGCGGCCGCAGCGGTGTGGTCGGCCCGCTTGTCGAAGAAAGCCGTCAATCCTTCATCGTCGATCAGGCCCGCTCGTCGAAGCGCCCCCGTTGCGCGGACTTCATGGGACTTGATGTCGAGAGGCTTACTTGGACTATCGTGTAAAAACGCGGCAAGCTTGCGCTTCCAATAAATAGCGTCGGGAGAAGGGGCGAATTGATCGGGCATAATCAGAAGTTGTTAGAGATAGAGAATGAAGACTCGTCCAAAGAGGTCCGCGGAACTCCGCCGTCGATGGCCGGTAAAGAGTCTCCGGTATGGTGCGGCGCTAGACGGGGGAGGTAGAATTATCGAACCGCGGTTGGCGCAATGGACGTTAAAACCGCGGCGGCGAGCAGTTCTGGGCACGTAGTTTCCTCCCACAGGAACGAGTTTGCTGTGCCCTACGACGTGAATAACCTTCTGAAGCTGTTTTCTGCGGTCTACTGGATAGGTATCCCAATCGAGTTGCATCCCGAAGGCGAAGTGCCCTTCGGTCGAGCCGTAGAATATCTTGACGGCCGATAGTGTGTGTCCTCGGGATCTCGATTTACTCATAGTGTGAGGTAGTTCCTAAACGTATTAAGATCAATATACGTGCAAACAGGTCTCGGAGTGCAGCGAAGGGGGTGGTTGAAATTTAGAAATCATTCATTTTTGGCCTCGGAGAGTTGAGGTTGAGAATGCCTGCACTGGCGGTCCAATCGGATAAAAATCTTTTACAAAGATTTAGTCGAATCTGTAAAGCCTTCCGACAATATAAATTACTGCCGTTGAAAGCATTCCTCAAGATTGAGGACATCTCCTCCGAGAAACTAGGGGGAATCCCCTAGTTTAATCGAGCTAGGTCAGTTTGGTTCTAGTGACCGACAATTTCCCCTTCGGATTGCCGACTGTATTCTTTGAGGCCTTTCGGACATGGCGCGATTAATCCTCGATGATCTCGATTTTAACACCCTCGCCTAATTGATTCAGGCGTTCTTGAAGGCAGGCAAGGGTCGCGTAATCGGGGGCCGTCGCATAAGTTAGGTTTGAACCGGGATGGGGGCCTTCGATGAAGCTCAGATCGCCAAGTGATTCACCGGAGTTAATGCTGTTGTCTGATAAAGGGAGGCCGGACAGGTAGTGGTAGCCCCGGGCGAGTGAGGAATCGTAAAGTGTATACTCACCATCGAGCCAATTCTCATAAATTGAGTCTTCGATAGGGTTATCTGCGGAAATTCTAAAACCAACATCTTCTTGGGTACAGTCATACTCTTCTAAACACCATTTGTTTAAAGATTTTGGGTCATCGATGTCGAATCCACGATCATCCAAATACTCGCGCCATGAGGGAGGGCTCGGTTCTTCATACGGGTCCCCTAGGTGTAGCGCAAATTCGCCTGAAGATCGCACCGCGGTTAAAACGCTCGAGTAAGAACTGGGAGAACAGAGGTAGGCTTTCTCGTTGAGGACACAAATATCCCTGATAATACGGGATACTCGTGCATTCAAGATACAGGATCCTGAGACTAGCCCGCTGAGTTGTAAGAATTCTCGTCGATTCATGGGGTCACCTTTCTTCTAGTTAATACTCTAATTTCCTGAAAATCCTTAGCTGGATATTCGCCTGGTCCGGTGAGACCTTCGAGCGATGCGTCAGCGAATGCCTGCTGTTTAAGAGTGCTATTTCGACGTGCGATTCGCATCGGTAAGCTAAAGGTTTGAACCGGGTTTGCCGGTTTGATTGGCGGCAAAACGTCGGTCGTTTGTGATCCGTCGAACCGTGAATTTAAGCTATTCATCCGGTTCATTGCTCTCGGTCGGTTTTTCCCGCCCTTGCGTAGTATTTCTTTCAGTTTCGGCTAGCTCCCGGGCGATGACTTCTGGCGGGAGTAGGATTAGGCCAAGAAAATTCCTACGATAGAGTTCTCTCAGTCTCGCCTCTTGTGCCGCCGTCATTTGGCACCTCCTTTGTCTTGGAGGTGCTTCAAGGCGATTCGGTTGAAGTTTTGCGCCGTATGCTGAAGCAGCGTTGCGACTTCCCTCACTATGCTGGCTTCCGACATCATTGATGGAAACTTGTCCAAAACGACATCGACCAAAGCGCTCGCCGCAGCATTAGCCGCATCCGCAGCGAGTTGAATTTGGTGAGTTCGATCTTTCAGTGGTTGTTCGGGATTAATCATGCTACGCCTCCCTCAGGGTTGGCGGCGTGATCTCGTTCTCTACATGACTCATTAACCCATTCCTCAAAAACCAACTCGAAGTGCTCTTCCAGTTGGGGGTAGAAGCTGGAGGTGATTCGCGTAAAGTTTCGCAGTTTCTCAAAGTCCGTATTTTCGGCGTTCATGTTATTGTAGCCGAGCGCCAGCCCTCCTGCCCAATCCAGTCCCACAAGCCCCCCGTCCTCAAACTGCCGGATGAGTTCAGCAAAGGTAAGCGGCTCCGGCGAGAGTGGGATTGGCAGGGTGAAATCGCCTTCGTATTCGTCCTCCAATCGGTAGGCGATGCCACCCGGCACTGGTCGTGCGCGCAGTGCGATTATATCACTGGTCGTGGACTGAAGGCAGATTCGGGCGATTTCCGTTTCTTCCGGTAGATAACTAGGAAGGTATTCACCGCCCATGAAGCTCGGGTGGATTCGTCCCAGTCGTATGCGGGAGTCTCCGTCGGGTTCGTTTTGGAGTAGCGCCGGGTCGAGTTCCTCCAACCGACCTGCGTTCCAGTAGTCAGCGATCATCTGCCGACGATTCTCGCCGGTGACGTTGCGAAGGATCGCCGCAAGTGGATTTGAATCACCCAAGTAAGACTCGGGGCGAAACTCGTAATCAATGTCGTTGTATTTCTGCATAGTGCCGGACCGATCAATCGAGCACCACGAGCAACTTTGGCCTAGATTTGTAGGCCCACATCAATTTTACCACCGTGGCCCGTGAGAGGCTCGGTTGGTGACGCTCGAATATCCGAGAGTCGTCGGGATGCATAACTGGAAGGAACGTTTTGAAGTTGTCCCGCGGTGAGGGGGGGGCAACCGCAATTTGTGTCATACCCGAGTTCCATGCGAGGGCTGCGAGAGGGGACTGCAATTAAGCCGGAGTTCCGCAAATGAGAGAAAGTCTGCGACGCGTATCAGAATGCTCGACGGCTCAGGACGAAGCATACGGATAGGTCGAAAAGAGTTCATCGCTCGGGGTAGGTGTTCGTCGTTTAATCGAGCATGAAAGCCCTCGGTAAATTCGTTCTGCCAAGGGCTGCCCGGCTCGGGGTAGAGCGTCCTGAAAAGCTTTACTTTTTCTTTAAGCGATCCCACCTTTCTTGCTTAGTTCTTTTAAATTTATCGCGTCGTAAAACGCATCAGGAAGTATCCCCTCAGGGATAACGCCAACCGGGTAACGAGAGTCACCACGGTGGTCCAATGATGTGCAGTTTGACGCAACTGAACTCAAGCACTCTCCTGCACGTAAGATCGTCCCGCAGGGCGATCTTTTTTGTGCCCGGGCGGAGTGCGTTTTACCCACAACCAAACGCACATAATGACCATACGAAAAAACAAACACGCCTCGATTCGGATCTGGGCTCAGAATCCGGATCACCATCTCTATAACAACAACGGCGTCTGGTTCCTTCACTATACGAGCTACCCGACTCCCGTGACAACGAAGCGCATTCGTCGCTCGCTCAAGACGCGACACCTGTGCGTCGCCCGGGAACGCAGGGACGCCTTTCTCGCGCAGCTCTTTCAAGGACCCGAGGAGGTGGCGGCATGAGCAAAGAAATCTACCACTTCGAGCCCTCTGCCGGCTTCTCACTGAATAAGCGGGAAGTGGCGTTCTACAAGCTGGTAGGCTTCATTCAGTAGTCCTACCGCAATTCCCCCGAAGGGGCCGAATCTCCCAGGCAGTCGATTTGGAGCTACGGGGAACGTGGAGGCGATCCTACGGGAATAGAAAGCACTGAATCAACCGAGGCTATCAAAGCCCATCTCACGGGTGCGCCTTTGTCCAACCCTGTGGACGATTCCGAGACTCAAACGATCGGATTCGTCCAGCGACTTTTTATAGGTCTTCAGACGGTAGACGGGGCGGAAGTCAATCGAGAGGCGGTTATCGAGAGATTCTAGCGAGTAAACTGGATACCTTTACGGTGACGAAGGTCCGGGGATATTATCAAGGGCAGCCTGAGCCGACCTTGATTGTGGAAGTTGCGAAGACCGGCGGGGCCAAGCTAGAACCTCTGGCGCGTGATTTGGCTGACGCTTTTGATCAAGATGCTGTGGGCCTAGAGGAAGGTGGTGTTTGCCCGCGGGTCTTCGGTGAGAAAAAGCGAACCAGCTCCAAATCGGTCGGAGATGACCGCAAGAAATTGAATCAATTCGCAAGTGCCTTAAGCACTGGTGAAAACTTCAACGAACTTGATGCCGAACTTCAGGCTTGGTGGCTCAACCGACACTAACCGCGATGGAAAGATTTCATTCGCAATGGGTCTGATACCCCGGAGCTTGCTCCGGCTTGGTTTGACATGGTTTGGATGTAGGGGCGAGTTTGCACGCGATGAACGTAGAGGGGGCGGCTCTGTTTTTTTCTGGTAAAAACGGGCAGGCAGATGGGGAGTGATTGGGCAACGGGATCGCCTGCAAGCAGGCTCCTACCTATTGGATTTGAAACTGTCGGCATGGTCGGTTCGCGTTGGTTTGATCAAATGCCCCGGAGCTTGCTCCGGGGATCTTTACGTAGGGGGACTTCATTCCGCCTACGTGGCTCAGTTTTAGTCACCCCGACCACTGGAGAGGTGCTACTCGTGCCATACTCGGGTCAAACTTGCCTCATTTCGTCACATTTCATGGTAAGGCCCCCCCAAAAACCAAAAAATCCCCCGCAACCGATTGGTTACGAGGGATTAAATTGGATGCAGGGCTTGGATTTGAACCAAGGACCTTCAGGTTATGAGAGCGACGGTAATGTGAACATAATACACTGTAGACCAATGGTATAAGTTGATTACGGTCGTTCTAAAAGTCAATTTTCAGGCTGGATTCAGGACAGCTATCATAGTTGATCATGGCTGGCTATTGTTGGAAAAACCTCAAAACGGACTCAGCGTTCCTTGTCCGTTTTTTTGTTTGGGGGTGATCCACAAACAACGAGGTAACCTTCGATTCCCGCCCGGCGCACCAATTTCATAGGGGGAGCTTGTGAGCTCACAATAATCTACAAAATTTTTCGAGGCAATTGCGTTTGTTGTCGCAGTCAGATGTCCTGATGAAAGGACATCATCCCAGCTGTTTCGAGTGTGGAAAACTTGGAGAACCCAGTGGTCCATAGTCCTTAATTTTGGCAGAAGCGCAGTTGGCAGAAGGCGATGTCGCCTCGTTGACGATGCCCTAGTCCAAACCGTCGTCCGCCCGCTGAGTGCGAAACACAGTTGGAATGGGACAGGATCGTCGGCCGCCAGCAACTCGGAGCTCATGTCCCGGAGAAAACCAGCCCTCCCGCTCCTTGTCACCACGTCCAAGTTGCACGCTTACACTGGGACTAATCTTGCGACTCGGATAGCCGGTAAAATTTGGTGCGGTGCCAGTCGAGGAACGGATTGTGGTTTTCGGTGAGCCAGCGCAGTTTTAGCGTTTGGTTGAGTCCCAATTGGGTTCGGATTCCTGATGAGATCTTGGACGAGCAGATCACTTCGCCCTCGGGGCTGAAGGTTATCAGGAAGCGATCAAAGAGCGCATCGAGATTGGCGACGAGTAGGAAGCCATTGAAGACGTTCAGGCGTTCGGCGGCGGTCGCGCATTCGGCCCAAGGTTTGGCGTGACTCGCACGAAGGAGTTCGGGCATGGCAATACCCGTGACGGCACAAGCGCCACCCCAATAGTCCATTAAGGTTTCACGATAGATGCCCTGTCCAACTCGGCGACGAATCGTCGCCTCGACTTCGGTGGCTCCGAGTGCATTGGCTACGGAGAGTTCTTTGGCGACGGTTTCTTCAAATCTCGTTTCGGGCGCGTTTGGCAATGAACGTGCCAGTCTTGCAGCCTGTCCCAGTAACCAACCCAGTTGTTGTTCGTTCGGAACCCCAAACTCCTCTTGATCCGTTGACTGGAGTTCGTGCTGCATTCTCAGTTCCCTCGCGAGGGTGGGAGAAGAAAACGAAATCAACCAACGCTGTGCGGTTCCCGGTTTTACTTTGGCTTTCGAAGCATGGAGTGCCGATGACAACACCACTTGCTCTGGCACCTCTTCAACAATCACTTCCCAGCCGTGATCGTAGCCTGATTTTCTGATGAGCGTGCGTTCGAGAGAGTTCACAGTGATTAATAGCGGGAGAGTTTTATCCTGCCATGGTAAGAGGAATCGCGGATGTAGAGCAGACGAACGAAGCGGCGGGTGCGATCGTCGCCGTAGGGAGACTTTTCGTTGCGCTTTTCGACGGTGAGGGGGGCGCTCGTCATCGGGGCTTTCGCAGGCGGCCTGTAGGTTTGCACCATTACAAGATCAGAACCTCGTTTTGCAGATCTAGGCGGAAGCCGTGGTCGCGGACAAACCGCTTCTGCTCTTCGTTGTCGATCACCACAAAGGCGCGCTTTTTGTTGTTGCACAAAAAGACCTTTCGATGCCTGAACTCAGCTAAGCGTTCGCCGTGGTGTTCCTTAAAAAATTGAATGGTGGAGACCAGCTGCTTTTTCCCGTGCGCGTTGTTGGCGCATTTGGCCGATTTTAGTTCCACAAAGTAGAGGTGTTCGACCGAGGTTAGCATGCCGTCACAACGGCCTCGACCGGTTTGCTCGTGGTCCTTGATCACGCATTTATCCACCGCCGTAAAAGTCAGCACGACACCACGTTTGTTCTCCACTGTGGCGATCCAGACCGCCTTGTTTTGATAGTCCACGTAAGCGACCTGGCCGACTTCGTCATCGCAAAGTCCGAAGCAGGCAGAGGTGATCCCCGTAGTTTGGCATTCAGGTTTAAAGAAGTTCACCAGTTAAGCCAACTCCTCCTCGAGTTCCAAGAGTTGATCGAAGAGTTTGTTGCCCTCGCTCAATTGTTCATTCAGGTAGTTGCGGTCGCTCGGTATGCCTTCGTAGTCGGGAAGTGCTTTGATTTGCCCGGTCGTGTCGTCGAGTTGATAAATGCGCACCGAATCGGCCGGGCAGTCTAGGCGCGGGGAGACCAGCATATCGAGTCTTTCGAGGAGTGCGTTTTTATCCGGATGGGAGAGGATTATTTGGCGCAATAAGTTGCCTTGGATGACCGCGCCCAAGTAGCCGACCAAGTAGGGACTGTGAGTGGTGGCGATCAGTTTATTGTCCGCGGAGAGGCTGTTGAACTCCAATAGAGCTTGGAGCATTTTCCATTGCGAGGTGGGGAAAAGATTTTGTTCAGGCTCTTCGACGATATTTATGAAAGCGGTTTTTCGGAATCTTTTTGAAAGAGCGGATATTGCGGCTCTCCTTTCTTCCTCGGTTAAGTCTTTATTGGTATAGATCTCTTGCACGTCCTTTTGGAATCGCTGCATTTCCTCGCTACTCATGTTGGATTGCTTTTCGCCGGGTGCCTTTGCGACTGCATTCGCAAGGTGACGCGAAACCATGTAGAGTGGCGCAAATGACTGAAATCCACTGGATGCTTCGGAAAGCTTTATCTTATAATCCACCCCCTTGAGCGAAAGGGTATCGTTCAGTCTGTCGTATTCAAGATTACTACCATCTAGAGGAAGTGTGATACTGCCTTTGATTGAAGCTTTGGCCTCATCAAACTCCGTTATGAATTCTTTCAGCGATTCGGAGGATAGCCGGAGTTCCTTTGGAGTTTTTACGTAGGCGATGAAGTTTCGCTCCGCTGGGACATAGATGATTTGAGGCAGCGAATAGTTGCTCTTTTCCAAGAGGGTAACACAGAGATCTCCGTTTTTAAAGGTGATGTGGCAGGCGCGTCCTTCGTATTCGATTGAGCTGTCGTCCAAGGTTGATGCCGGTATATAGTTCTCTAGGCGATGATAGCTCAGTAGTTGGTTCTTGAATTTGTTTTTGCGCTCGAACCACTTGGCAGGATAGTCGCCGCGAGCTAGCGCTTTTTCCATCCAGAGGAATGTGGATATTAATTTTGCGACCGTGCTTTTCCCGGAGCCTTGATTACCGATGAGAAGCGTAACCTTCCCGATTTCGAGCCAGCCGTCATTTTCCAAGCAGCCCTCTTTTATGGGGCCAATGTTTCTTATGCGTATTCTGCTCATGAGTAATGTTTAGTTGAGTCGACGTTCCTTCGGATAGGCAAACTTTTGCCGATCGTCATGCCCTCCTATTCGGGATGAGCTTTGGCATCAGAAGTCCTCCTTCAGGAGGCGTTTGGATTTGTCTCGGGAGTCTAAGATGGGATCCAGCAGCCAGCGGGTGCCTTCGCGCATCGACTTGGGGGGCGGCGTAGTGGTCGTGATGAGGTATTGGAAGCTGGCTTCGTCGGGTGATGGGAACGCATTCTCGATCCCTGCCGCGTAGAGGAAGAATCGTTCGTAGATCACGCGGGCCATGTCGCCTTCCCGGGGGCCGTCGTGAATCAGGAATCGCGGGTGGTCTCCTTTTCCTTCAATTGACGCGATTACCGCCGCGAGGTCGAAGGCCAGGGTTTTGATCGTGTCGAGCGCCGCTCCGGATAGTTCACTGCCGCGCGTGACATGCGGCTCGATGCCGTCGGCGGTGACCCGTAACGCCGGCTCCACTGAGGCGCCCATGACGCCACGGATGATGTCGGCGAAGATGTTGGATAGCTCGACCACGTTGTCCTCCATGTCGCGTCTGAGTCGGGCGAGCGTCGCCCGGTCCGTGTCCAACGCTTCCTCGCGCTTCTTGATAGCGTCGGCGGTCTTGGTTTGCTCGCCCCGTGTTTCGTCGATGCTGCGGTAGAGCTTGGCGATGCCCTCGGCGCTGGCGGCTTTTTGTAAAATCAGGGCGAGGTCGCGGTTGGCCTCGGTGGTTGCGTGGCTCAAGTGGGTTTCCGCATCTGCGACCGCCGTCTCCAACTTGGACATCTCGGCGTTCAGCTTCTTCGCCTTGGCTGCAAGCGCGGTTATCGCGATGGAGTCAGCCTTGGTTTGGTTCTCCAAGTCTGTGACCGAGAGGGCCGATTCTTCCGTTGGATCGGTGTCCTGGTAGCAGCCCTTCTTTATGGCGAAGTTCAAAGTGCGCGGGCAAAAGTTTGCGTCGGCGCGGGTGGGATCGACCACGTTGCCGGTCTTGATCTGGCGGATCGTGGTGAGGTCGCGATTCTGCCGTTCCCGCAGCTTCGGTAATTGTTCGTTGGTTGTCTCCAGCTCACTCTCCGCCATGGTCAGCGCCTTATTGGCGGCGTTGAGGCGTTTTTGCGCAGCGACCACGGCGGGGGCGGGCGGACGTTTGCTGAGGCCCTGGGCTCCATCGCGAAGCACTTCCGCCAAAGAATCCAAGCGGGCGACGATGGCGTCGGTCTCTTTCGGCATTTCCTCGCCGAGCAGTTTGGCCGCTTGGTCCGTTGCGAGCACGACTTTGCCCGTGAGTTGGGTTTCGTCGGTGGCGTGGCGAATGCGCATCGTTTCGAGCGTTGTCTGGTCGCCTTCCAATTTCTGACGCAACGCCGGTTCCCGGTGATCGAGCAGGCCGAGCGCCGCGCGCATGACTTGGTGCCGGTCGATGACTTTGGTCAGTGGATTGTCACCCTGACTGACCGCTTCGCGCCATGCCACCAGACTGCTAAAACGCGCCTCTTGGTCTCGGGCCAACCAGGGCAAGAGATGCCGCCATCCGCCACTTGGAAAGAGAGGCTCGATGCTTCGGCCGAGCTTCTTCACCTCGGTGATAAAATCGTCGTAGCCACCCACAGGGGCCTCCGGACGGGACAATGCTTCTTCAAAGGTGTCCACCGGCACGGCGAACTTTTCGCCGTCGGTCGCCAGCGGTCGCCCGACGATCCAACTGCGGCAGCCCACCCGGATGGACGCCACCGCCCATAGGCAAAGAAACTTTTTATGGATACCGTCGCGCTGGCTATGGGTCCCGAGGGGGTCCTCACCCAGGAGGTGGCGGAGGATGCGGCAAAATAGGGTTTTGCCGCTGGCGTGACCGGCGAGGCCGTCGCGGTAGAGGCCTTGTTCGATGTCGGGATCTTCCGGGGCGGCCCACAGTATATTGAAGCCGCGGTGTAGGGTGATTTTTCGGCGTTCGGCGGTGAGGTCTAGGCGGTCCAGTAAACGTAATTCCCTGAACCAAAGTTCCGGCTCCAGTCGGTCGGCGTGCGGATTTACGGTGCGGTGGAGTTGGTCGAGGAAGTGCGTTTGAGGGGCCATGTTAGGTGACAAGTTCGAGTTCCTGGATGACTGCTTCATCGTCATGCGTGAGCGGGGCGAAGGGTTCGTCGGACGGCCAGAGTTCGGCGATGCATAACGCCAAGCGGGCGTCGAAGATCGCGTGGTCGTCCACCGAAATATGGTCGGTGCTGCGCAATTGCAGCCGGCGTTCGCCGTCCACGGTGATGAAGCGAAGGTCGTGGCGAACGGCACCGCGCAGGTGCGGTATGAACTGATCTTTTTCCAGGTGGTCGTGGTAGTCGCGGCTCCACTTGGTCGCCTCGCGACCGATCTCGCCCTTGGCGTAGCGGAGCAAGGTTTGGGGCTCAGTGAGCAGCCAGTAGGCGCGACGGAAGCGGTCGAAGCTCAACTCGCCCCCTGCTTGATACACGAGGTGAGGCACGACCGAGCTTCGGTAGATGGCTGGAGAAGTTCGCCCGCGTAGGAGAGTCGGATAAACCAAGGGACGATCCATCCAGTCGGGCACTGGAACGCTCGGAGGGTGGCAGCAGGAGGGATCGGCCGGGGGTGGGTTCAGGAGGGTCCGGTAGGGTTCTTCGGACTGTATCGCCTCGGCGAGTGCGTCGTAGATTTGGAGGATGGTTTCCTTGGTTCGGTAGCGGCCCGTGGTATTTGGCTTCATCCTTTCGCTTCACGATAGGGAAAGTGTCCATGATGTAGGACACGGCATGGCGGGGCGTGGGGAAGGCGCGGGTGAGGGCTTTGGGTTGCTGCTGCCACTCAGTTTGGGTGCCGAGGTAGAGGTGGAAGAAGGCGGCATCCAATTCGCAGCGAATCAGGAACCGCCGTTCCTCGTCCCACCGGAACGGCGGTCCGCTCCACCCGCAGTCGGTCGCAAAAGCTTCGATGGCTGGTGTTGTGTAAACGAGTTCAAGTGTGCGAGCGCGGATGAAGTCCTTATCTTTTTCGCTCAGTGCATTCGGAGAAATCATCGGCAGTTGCCGACATGTGGTAATGTTGAGATGGATGCCGCCGACTCGCTGCCTTGCTGCGAAGTCGAATGCAAATGAGTTCATAGTGGCAACCCAGACACAGGCATGAGTCGGTGATTCGGGTAGGAAAAGGTTTAGTGGCTGGGCCGCACCGCCTTCTGGTAACACCGTTGCGATGGCTGTTCGTTCGTCCGTGCTCCTGCAAACGTCGCGGTATCCTACGCTCCACTTTCTTGTCCATTTTCGCGACGAGAACGCATCATCGACGCTCGACCCAGGTGCCCAATGACGTGGGATGGAGATCCAGTGGCTTGATTTATTTTTTGATTCCACTTCCGCGGCTTTTCCTGCTGCGCGATCTATAGCAGATACGGATGAAAATGTTCCAAAGCGATGGTCGAACTGGTGAAGCAGTTTAGACTCCCAGACGGGGAGATAGCGCACACCGTCCGCTTCGAGATTTGGTAGACTTTGAGTGACTGGCTCCGCAACTCCCAACTGCTGTGTCGTGCGATACAGATGGCTTGAGTCATCAGAGCGGAACATGATGAGGTAGTCGCTCTTGGTCCAATCAGCCGCTGTGTTTTGTTGGGTGATGAACGGAATGACGCATTTCAACATCCGAAGCACGAGTTCGCGATCACCGGCATTGCGAAATGTCGGACATAGCCCTGAGATGGGGCTGAGCAGTTCGAGGTCAATTGCGGACAAATTCCAAGTAAGGCTTTGGTCGCCCAATTGCTCAGGATCATGGAGAAAGAATGCAAATTTAGCCGGTATGGTTTGAGGCGCTCCGGTCAGAGTTAGCAGGGCGAACTTGTAGCTCCGGTGGACACTGGCAAACAATGCGTCTCGATTCTCGAAATCGAACAAACTAGCGATTCGGCGCTCGCGGATAAGAAAAGCAAAGAGCGAGCGGGAAATTTCATCGGTGGCTACGCCACTCGGAACAATGATGCCTACGCGTCCATTTTTCGCACACACTGTTGATGTGATCTCAGTGAATAAGACATAGGTATTGAGTCGCGCTTGATTGAGATGCGGATACCGACCTGAGTTTTGGAAGAAATTGATTTCCACTTCTGCGGCGCGCCGTGCTTCTGCGAACTCTTGGAATAGCTCCGGTGAAGATGATTCAAGTTCAGCGATCAAGTTTCGGCGCTTGTTTGTTATAGCGTCAGCAATGTCGGGTCGCCTGGACGCGAAGAACTGACGAGCTTCCACATTCACCCGCTCCCATGGCGGATTCCCCAGGATGCAGTCGAAGCCTCCGTGGGCGAAGACTTGAGGAAAGGCGAGATGCCAGTGGAAGAAGTTGGATTTGGTCGCGATCTGATGGACTTCGGTTTCGAGGTCGGCGGGGGGGCGGGCGGCCTTCGACAAAGTCGCGGAGGTGGCGGGTGGTGATGCCGGAGGCGGTGCCCTGATTCGGGTTCTTGGTTTTTGGTTGTTTCTGCTTCGGCGTTTTGGCGGCGGCAGGAGCGGGTTGACCGAAGAGTTCGTCCTGGGTGTGGATGAGCTGGCCCTCCAGAGGGGCAATCGGAGAGTCGAAAGTTGAGGCGTCCGGTGCAGCGTCGTCGTCGATGTCGGGGTAGTGCTTTTTGATGACGAAGGCGGCGCACCAGAGGTCGGCGAGGAATTTGGCGTGGCGGTAGTCGGAGGCGGTCTCGGCTTTTTTAAACTCGGCCTCTTTTTTATCGCGGTGGGCGAGGTCGCTTTCGTCGAGTTCCTCGATAGCGGTGGCGGCCAGACGGAGGCGGTCCCGGATGGCTTGCTCCTCTTGCTGGAAGAGGGGGCCGAAGCCTTCGCGTTCTCCTTTATTCCGCTTTTTGAGTTCGGAGCAGGCGGCTTTGTTATCACCCTCGATGGCCTTGAACGTGTCGTCGGGTAGGCCGCTGGCAATAAGGTCGGGGGTCGTGCCGAGCAGGCTGTTGCCGGTGCGAATGTGGTGGTCGAGAAAGCCAAGGGGCTTGCCGGGATCGACTGTTTCGAGCCAGAGCGCGACGCGGCAGAGCTCAACGGCCATGGGGTTGATATCCACGCCTTAGAGGCAGCGACTAGCGACCTCCCTTAGGGCGTGGCGATAGTCGTCGGGGCGGACGGCACCGTCGGGGACCCGTAGTTCGGCGAGCTTCTCAGCAAGTCGCCGAGCGGCAGCCAAAAGGAAATGCCCGGAGCCGCAGGCTGGGTCGCATACGGTGATCGAAAGTAGAGCCTCAATCGGTTGCTCAGTTTGGCTTGCGAGCTTCTGTTCAATGACTGGTTCAAGTGCCGATTTGATGAGCTCTTGGACGAGTGAATCTGGGGTGTAGTAAGAGCCCGACGTTTTGCGGGCGTTGCCGGCGGTCGAGCCTTCTTCGGTGATCCCGACAAATCCGAAGGTGCGAGCTGAGAGATCGATTTGGGGAACGAGTTCCAGCAACGACTCATAAACGGAGCCGAGTTCTTCGGGCCCCATATTGCGGTAGTCGATGGCACTGCGTTGGCCGCTGCGTCGGTCGGAGAACCAACGCAGCTCACGCATCGCACTTAAGAGCTCACGATTGGTGATGCAGGCGCCGTCCAAATCCGGACATTGTGACTTGGCGAAGAGTCCGCCCAAGGCCGGAAGCGCTAACTTGGGTTCACCACCCGCGAGTGCCCGGAAAACAACGCTGAGACTCGTCCACTGGTCACCGTGTTTATCCAGTGCCGAGCGTCGTAAGCAGCGGTGGCGAAGGCGACGAACGGCGTAGCCGCTCGCGTAGGCCTTACGGGCAAAGCGGGCGTCTGCGGCGTCCTTTTCATTCTCCGGAAGCGGTGGATGAAGTAACTCCCTCTCCTCGGCGCAGAAGAGAAACAGGAATCGATAGATCAACCGCAGGAGTTACTGGAAGTAGACCTCGGTCGACAGCGTTCCGTCCTGTAGTCGCTGGCGAAGCGCTTCGTTTTGGCGGTGAGCCAAAAATCCGGTGCCGAGGATCAACAGTGTTGACGTGACGCCAGTGCGTAGGCCGTCGCGCACGCGTTCCCCTTGGGATTCGCCTTCTTTTTTCCAGATCTCCCAAACGCAGGCGTCACCGGACGTATCCGGAATTCCCGCACGACTGGCATGTAGCACCAGCCAAAGTGCGCGAAAGTCGGCGTAGCGCTGATCGCGCATGATGAGATCGAGATCAAACTCCAGGAAGGAGGGCCGGGTGAGCGTATCGGCATCGCGCACTAGCCGAAGTTGATGGCCATTGGTCAGCAGCGCCCACGTGCAAGGCTCACTGGCATTCAGGAATTGTTGCGCGAGTTGGTAGGCGGACAGCCGCCGACGGCCCGAGCCCACGACAGAGAAACGTTCGTCGGGCGTGTCGATTTCCAAGTCATGAGGGGCCACAATTATGGCGACTCGACCCCGCGCGACGGCGGTGACGGGGTAGCTGCGATTGGCGATCTCCACTGGAATTGATGTCGTGGCGATATCGGTGTAGCCCAGCGCATCGCGGAAGAACTCCGTAGCAAAACCGATGGTGACTCGATGCGCGTCGACGTCTTTCCGTTCATGAACCGGCTGAAACGTTTTCCAAAGGGCAGACGCGATGCGGAAGGCCCGACCCTGCTCATCGGCGAGACTTAGTCCCTTGGGAAGATGATAGTCGGAAGCCGCTTGATCGGAATGTTCCCCGCGGGCGACCTTCTCCAGAACCGCAGGCACCAAGAGACCACCTTCCAGTCGGATGGTGTCGAAAACAAGGGAGTCGTGGTGGCGGCGGGCCATGGGCTTAGAAAGGGCTGAAAGACTGAAAAGCTGAAGGGCTGAAGTTACGGCGACGCAGGTTTGGCGTTGATGCGTGATTCCAGTGCGTTGAGCGTCGCGACAAGTTCGTCCCAAGTGGGCTGCGGGCGGAAAAACATGTCTTGCATCGCGTGATAGTCGGCGGCGAGCGCCTCTAAGCGCTCGGGCGGTGGGATCAGCTTAAACGTGCCGGGCACGGCGGTGTCGTAGCTCGCCCAAGCGGCAGGGAAGAACACCTGTTTGTGGGCCACGACACGGGCGCGCAGGTCGTCACGGGCGATGGCGGCAGCTCCGGCGGGATGCGAGGCCAAGGCGGCGAGGTCGGCGTAGTGGCGGGAGAAACGGTTCGGCGTGGCTTTTTCGGCCGGACGGTGGACCTCGGCGTGTAGGATGGTGGCCTTTTCCCAGAAGGTGCGCTCGATATTCAAAACCGGGACCTGAAAGGCGGCTTGGGCGAAGGCCTCGGGAAACGCATCGGCAACGTAGGATGTCAGGCTCTGCTCGGTGACGGGCCAACGGTCGGAGCGGGCACCGCATTCGATTTTCACCACGGGACGAACGTAGGCCGCTCCGGCGGCCTGGCCATCAACCGATGGGTAGGTGAAGAGGATCGTCTGCTCATCCTCGGCGGAAATTTGCAGGCTCCAGCCGGAGGTAGTGCCAAGCGACTCGGCGAAACGAGCGTGCAGCGATGGCAACACGTCATTGCGGAGCTTGGCCGCGCAGGCGGTGGAAAGCTCTTCGAGCAGGCGTGTGCGTTGCTTGCGGCTGGGGGCGGACTCGGGGTCGCGATCACCGGTGAAGCCGAGCCACTCGCGGCTGAGCGAAATGTCGATGTCCTCGGAGAAGCGGTGGATGACTTTCCAGACTTTGGAAAGGGACGTGCCGCCCTTGAAGATGAAGTGGGCGCGGGCATCGGGCAGGTCGAAGAGTTGACGCAGGGTCCAGCAAACCCACGCGTCTTTTTCGACCATGAGGGCGCGAATGCCGGTGCGGTTTTCGACCTCGGCGAAGAGGGAGCGCAGATCGTCGCGATCGAGCTTAGGAAACGGGGGCGGAATCATCGCGGGCGAGTTCGTTGAAATGGGGGCGCATCCACGCGGGCACGTAACGCAGGTCGTCGAGAAGTTGTTTCTTCTCCTTTGCGCCGAGGCGATCACGCAAGGGGCGCAGGCGATCCGTAGTGATGTGGGCGCGACCAAGGTTACGGAGCGCCTCCGCCACCCAGCCGCTGGCCCGGCCGGCGAGGGCCATGGCTTTGGGCGAGCGGTGTCGAAAGACGATCTGCGCTTTGCCGGCGACGGGCTGCACACGAGAGTGCCCGGCGATGCCGTAGGCGGTCTTGGCGGAGACTTGGGTGCTGAGACCAAGCACGTTGGCGGCATGTGCGCCTGAGGGTAGAAGTTTGAGGGCGTCGCGCCGGGCAATGGCCTGCGCGACCGAGTCGGCTCCGGCACCGACAATGCCGATGATCGGATGCTGGCCGGGGACCTCATAGACGCCCCGTTGCACTCGACGAATGGTGCCTTTGCGTGAGAGACGGGTGAGCACCATTCCGACGGAGCGCGGATCGCCGAGGTCGGCGAAATCACTAGGCGTGAAGGCCCAACCGGCACCTTTGGCGCGGATGCGTCGCAAGAGCTTGCCGGACAGGTGTCCATAGGTTGAGTTTCCCTTAGTCATGATGAAATAATATGCCTATATTTTCAACATGTTCAATCTGTTAATTTGGCACTTAGATTTCGTAAGTCTATGTGGCTGAGGGATCATGATCGGTAGGCGACGGTAAGGGGCGTTCATAGGTGGTCGGGCAGTAGCACGTAAACGCCGATGACGTCGACGGGGAGGCAAGCCGTCACGGAGTAGCTGCCTTGATCACGAGCGGCTTCGCGCACCCGGCGATGATCCTGCAACAAGGCGTCAGCACGTTCTTGGGCGAGCTTTTCAAGTCGGGGCGTGTTGGATTGCAGCAATGCAAGGGCATGATTGATTTCTCGGGTAGCGGCATCGCCGCTCAAATTACCGACTGGCTGGGCTTCGATGAGTCGAAGCACGGAGGCATCGTCGAGCCACTTCGGATTCTCGCGGCCTTCACAAGCGAGAGCGACAGCCTCCTCCGCCATGAGCGTGCGGAAGGAGTCACGTTTTTGGTAGATGAGCTGATGGCGCAGTCGCAGAAGGAAGAGGGTAGTGACGACCTTCACATCTGTTGTCACCGTGGCGGCGCAGCGAGCGGCAAGTGGGGTTTCATCCTGTAGAGCTCCCTCCAACAATGTGTCGGCGAGGATCGAGACGAGAGGGTGAGTGCGGTGGATGAACAAAGCGCCTTGCGCGGGCGGATAGTGGAAGTCGATGGCATGGCCTTGATCGAGATGTTCCTCGGCCAGTCGTTCGCGTAACGGAATGGGTAGATGGCCGGGCACAAATCGCCAGACTCCGCGATAAGGTTCAAGAGGGGAGCCCAATCGGGAGCAGGCATTCTGCACAAACCGGGCAATGGCTTGTTCGTCACCAATGAGGTCGAGTTGGCGACGCCACTCCGGCATCACCTCCTCGGGTTTGATACGGCGTTGGGCGAAGACGGTGCGGTTGGCTGTAGCCTTCTTCGCGGCGTCTTCCCAGGCCGTGGTGAGGGGCTGGAGCTCGGCTTCGATTTCGGGATCAAGGCCGAGATCGAGTTGTTGAGAATTTAATTTGGATTGGCGTCCACGGAGCAGAGTCGCCTTGATCAAAGCCTGGCTGATTCGAGCTTGGTCGGTGGGCAGGGGCACCATTACCCCGAGCTTCACCCGGATTTTCTCCGCTTTGCGCAGAATCACGTTAAGGACAAAGCCATCGACGGGGTTGTCTTGGCCGTAGAGCATGGTGCAGTGGACCTCTTGGGCTTTTTGGCCGAAGCGGTCGACGCGGCCCTCGCGTTGTTCATGACGAGTGGGGTTCCATGCGAGATCGTAGTGGATCACTGCATTGAAGCCGTGCTGAAGATTGATGCCTTCGGACAGGCAGTCGGTGGCGACCAGAATAGGATTTTCGGAATCGGCTAAAATGGCTACACGCTCTTCGCGCTCGGCGGCGGTAAACTCGCCGGTAATCGCGTCGATAGTGGCCGACTTGAACTGTTTGCGAAGTTCGTCGGCGACGTAGCCAGCGGTCGCGATGTAGCGACAGAATACGACCGGGCGGGCCCCCTTGGCGAGAAGCTCTTTAAGGTGGTCGATAAGCGTCTTGAGTTTCGGATCTCCTTTTTGGCCGGACAATCGGCGCGCTCGTGAGATAAGATCCTCCAAGGTGCTGTCGTCGTGAAGGCCTGCGGCGGGTTCAAGATCGTTGCTGGTAAGCTCGGCATTGTCGCCATCCTGCACCCGCTCTTCGTCGGCTAGGGCTTCCATCTCTTCTGCGGTGCCCCGCAGTCGAGTCGTCAGCGCACGCTCGGCGGAAGCCGGTGAAGAGGACACGCAGCGCAACAGCGCGAGGGTTGCATACCAAATCATGTGGCGGCCGGAGGAATCGCTGTCCTCGGCGCGCTTCGCGAGTTGCACGCAGTAGTCTTGGACGGCATCGAAAAAATCACCCCAGGCACCGCTGAGACGGTAGGTGACTTCGGTGGTCAAGCGTCGAGGAAACACGCTGACATCCTGCCACTCCTCGATGTCTTTGCGTCGACGCTGGACGAAGTGACGAGCGAGATCTTCACGCAAGTTGCGGCGCACGTTTTCAGGTGCATCGGTGAGCCCGCCGAAATCGGGTCGGAGTAGGGATAAGAGATTGTCGAATGCTGAATCGTCGCCGGAGTGAGGCGTGGCCGTCAGTAGGATCATATGCCGATCGGCCTGTTCGGCGAGTTGCTGCAACAACTCGAAACGGAGTTGTTTGCCTTTGCCGCCAGTCGCGCACGTATGCGCTTCATCGACTATGATACACTCTGGAGCAATCGACAGGAAGTGAGCCCGGTGCCGGTCACTCTTGATGTAGTCGAGACTGACGACTACCACCGGGTGCTGCTCGAAAAGAGAAACGCCGGAAGGGAGTGATCTTTCCAGACGAGTGACACTGGAGGAGGTGAGGGCGACGGGATGAAAGTGGAAGTGACGGTTGAGCTCGGACTGCCATTGATCGACCAAGTGGGGCGGACAAAGCACGGCAAATTTGGTGATCTCTCCGCGGTCAAATAATTCACGCACGATGAGACCGGCTTCGATGGTCTTGCCGATACCCACATCATCCGCGATCAGGAGTCGCACGGTGGACTGGCGTAGTGCCATCAGGAGTGGCACCAACTGATAAGCCCGAGGCTCAACGGCGATATTAGCGAAGGAGCGAAAGGGCCCCGCTCCGGATCGCAGCTTAAGTTGCAAAGCATCGCGAAGGAGGAGCGCGGCGGTGTGGTTACCCCGTAGTGCGGGATCGGGTGGGGGAAATACGGCCGGTTCAGGTGGATCGAATTCCAGCGAGGGGATCAGGGTCGTGACATCTTCATCGGAACCTCCGAGGGGACGAAGGTGAAGGAGGTTCTCATGGGATCCAGGTTGGACAACCCATTCCCGACCACGGGCCTTGACCAGGGCTCCAGGCGTAAATTCGGCGGTGATAGCGGTGCTCATGATAGGGGAAGGCGAACCGAAAACCGACGGATGTAGAGCAAAAACCTGAGCCCACTCCTCAGTATCAGAGGGGAAGCAAATCACGGCATAGCCACGATCTTGGGCATACCCCAAAATCTCGGCCGCTGGCTCGGCTAAGAAAACCAGAGTGCGGGCAGCTTTGTAGATCGCATCGACGGTCGCGCGGCCATCCGCGATAGACTGCCCGGTTTGATCAGGTAGCCGCCAGCCGCCCGTAGAAAGCGCGGTCAGCCACGTTGACAGCATGCTGGAGTCGTTCCTCGGAGGAAGGGGCTCCGATGGGGAAACCCGGCCATGGGCGAGCTCCACCAATAATGAAAGCACGGAAGAATCACGCCGCATGATATGCTCGTGATCGGGCTGGTTGTAGTAGGACAATAAACACTGATAGCAGCCTGCTTCGCACACGCGCTCACCTTCGGGAGTGAGCACTTCAAGCTTCGACAAATCATTCGTGGTGAATGGGGCGGTGTCGGGCACATTATAGTGCATGATCGTGAGCGCAGTGCGCGCTACGACAGCAAGTTGCTCAGGGTCCTGCGCTAATCGACTGAGCACGCCAGCGCCTCCCTCTGCCGCTTCATATAGAAGTATGCTTTGTCGATTCAGGCGGTCGGGGAGGGGTTCAACAACAAGTTCGGAGTCCTCGATTTGAAACGTCTGCGTGATCCCTCGCTTCAATGCCGACTGAAGGGTAGCCATCGCGGCTTCCGTCAGGAGGCTGGAGGGGGAGAAGATGAGAATATTGCGATGATCCTCCACGTAGGGCACAACCAACTGCACCGGTTGCTTTTCGGCCTTCGCTGGGTTGGGAGCCTGCTCCACCTTGTCATTGTTCGGATCCTCCAGTTTGCCCCACTGGCCGGTGATGGGATTGATGGCGAAGCCAAGCTGTTTTTTGTTCTTCCGCCGCCGCCACCCTTTGTTGACCCGCCAAATACGAGCGGCTGGCGAGTAGGTGAGCTTTGCGATTGATTCGTCCTGAAATTTGACGGCAGCGTAGACGACCTCGGGTTTCCCTCCGGGACCGGGAAGGAAGCGATAGGTGGTCTGCAACTCGAAGCCCTGGCGCTGGCGTTCCTCTTCGTTGACCGAGATGCGTTCCTGCACCTTCGTCTCCACCGTTTCGATACGAAACAAACCTCGAATCAGTCCCTCGTCGCGCAAGGCCTCTCCGCAATGGTCGCATACGTTTTCAGTCGGCATTGGTTGCTCGCTGTTTCCGAGGTGACCGTGGCCGCACTTGGTGCAGACGAGGGCGTTGATGGTCGCGAGTTCCGAATTGGCGGAGATCGAGTCTGAGCTCTGGATGTTCAGCTTCGTGCGATCGACGCGGAACATTTTCCCCTCGTGATAGATGAGGCTGCGCGGACCAAACTCGGAGAGAGCGAGAAACCGAGGACGACTGACCATACTTCCCCGATCGTCTTTGCCATTCGACTTTCGACCGGTCGCAGGAATCCACGCCATCAGTGGCAATCGCGGGAAATTGTAACCGGGAAGGAACCCTTGACTCGCCAGATAACGGAACGTGTAGAAATCGTTGCTGAACGCACTGCCGGAAGTCTTGAGTAGAAGAGTGAGTTGGTTCTTCGCATCTTGGTAGCGGCGGTTCGCGTTTTCGCGTTCACGCGCACTTGTGGCAGGGCTTCGCACGATCTTATCAGCAGTTTCCATCTGCTTTTGCACGCCATCGTAAAGTGAGCGCCAACGATCGAAAGCCAGATCAAATTCTTTCTTACTCGCATTGATCGTGTGTTCGACAAAATCGGGTGAAAACCAAGATGCATTGCTCGAATTTAGCTCGGCCTCAACTTGGCGAAGCACACCCTGCGCTTGAGTCAGCGCTCGAGCGGTGACAGCAGGATCGCTTAACCGAGATTTTATGGCTGGATCGAGCGGTTTGCCGGGATCATCCAAAGTCAATAGGGGAGCTATACTGGTCTCGAATTGATGTTCGACGGTGGCCATCCAAACGGCGTGGATGTGGCTCTCAATCAGATCCCGGTTGGAGAGCTCCAAAGTCGGGGCCTTCACGATGCCGTGAACCATGTCACTCTGGTGATTAAAGAACCACTGATCATGAGGACTCATCGCCGCGCAATAGGTCACGACCAATGCCGCCTGACCGGAACGCCCGGCCCGACCGCTACGCTGAGCATAGTTGGCGGGAGTGGGCGGCATGTTGCGCAGGTAGACGGTATTGAGGGACGAGATGTCGACCCCGAGTTCCATCGTGGGGGAACAGAACAGGACGGGGAGGCGCGGCATCGGACCGTCGTTGCCCTCGACCGCCTTCCAGTCCTCCAAGTCGCGCTCGTTGCGGCGAAAGAGCTGCTCAATGGTTTTCCGTTTGTCGGCATCGACTTGGGCAGTGTGCTCATGTGCCCGAAAATCGAAGAGTGCGTGGGACTTGCCGGTCAGCACCTCGGCTACGGTCAGATAGAGATCGCGAAAAAAGCTGTTCTGAGCGGTGCGAACCACCTCGGCATCGTTGCCCTTGAGCACCCATTGCAATGCCGCCGATTTCAACGTCCATCCCGCCAACTTGTTGTTATCGAGACCGACGCTTTGAACGTAACCGTGCTTACTGGCCGCCTTCAGGAAATAGCGGCACATCTCGACCAACTCCACGTTGGAGAATGGGGAGGTATGCTGACCGAAAATGGAGTTCGGCCAGAACTTCGCGTATTTGATCAGCCGAATGAGCTTTGAACTTGGGCCACCTCCCACGATCTCAGTGCGCTTTCGGCCCTTACCTTTGCCATCCGGTCTTTTGTCGAGAATGAGGAAACGAGTGGTATCAGGTTTTTCATCCCAGCTGAAAGACCAGCGCTCCGTGAGATACTGACTGATCGGATTGGACATGCGTTCATGTTCCATGCCGTCGAGGAACCGAGTTTCGATGCAGAGGTTTTTTACCATCTCGTCGAAAACCATGCGTCCTAACTCCGCTCGTTCCGCTGGCGAAAGTCGCGAAAGAATAGTGTGGTTTGCAAATGAAGCTTCGTGCGCACAAAACTCCTCCAGTGACTCATAGCCAAGTTCTAGCAAGTTCAGCTGATGCAGGTTGGGGTTGTTATAGCGCCACCCTTTTCTCAGGTCGCGGATGAGTCGATAACCCAACACAAAACGAATCGCTTTCTGTGCTTCTTTGAGACCTAGCCCCAAAATCGCTGGATCGCGTAAATACTCGGCTAGCACGCCGGGATCGGAGTCGCCGAATCCGAGGGCGTCGAAAACAGCATCGGGCAGATTTTCCTCGGAAATCACTCCACCGCATTTTTGAAGCGCACCGATCAAACCGGATCGAATGATGAGCAGGTAAATGAAGTCGTTGAAGTGTCCGGCTTGGAGGGCGGCGTCTTGGCGATTGTCGGAAAATCCCAACATTTTGCGGGGATCGTTTCCGTCTAGGGCATCGGGAAATTTTTCGGCGTAGAGCTGGCTCAATACTGACAGGGTGAGGATCGTCGTCGCCGATGATCGACCTTCACCGGAGAGTCCAGAAAGTCGATTAATATCCCGGCCGTAGGCTTCGTGCGTTTGACTGCAATGGAGACAGAATCGGAATTTTCCCGGAATGAACCAGTAGTCCTGTCCTTGGCCGAGGCACCCGTTGGGACCGACTTTGATTTTGATCAACTTGCAGGGTCGATAAGTCGGTTTCAACTTTGGCTCTTCACGGCTGAAATCGAGCCATGTTTCCGGGTAGTCCGTGATTTCTCGTTTGAAATCTTGTTCGGGGCGACAAGGGGCTAAGAACCCGGAACGTTCTTCCCGGTCCTCTCCTCCGACATCGTCGATTTCGCGCGGGGTGAAATGAGGACTTTTTTTTGAATCTTCCCAAACCGGATGGTATTCCTGCCCGCACTCGCGGCAGAAGTGCGTGGGGAAAAGGAAAACGCCCCCGTCTTGCCGGCTAGGGGCGAAGCGTTGGGCATCCAACGTTATCAGTCGCTCTTCAGTGGGTTCCAGGGTGCAATGCACTTTTCCGGGTCCGCTGATGAATTGGTGAAGCTTAAATGCAAATGGAGCACGCCCGTCGGGAGCCCGGACTGACTGGGCTGCGACGAGGAAGCGTTCCAGTGCTTCATGGGCGTGTTCAACGGGAAGTCCCGAAGCTGTCGAGAGTCGGGCGGCGGCCTCGGTCAGCGAGATGGGCTTGGCGCGCTCTGGACTGCCCCGTTCAGGCAAGGTCAGGCCGAGATTAAGCTCCACCCAAATAGCCAGGGGGTCGTCTTTGAAGGCAGAAAAATTTGACCACTCAAACTTATGCCGTTGGAGGGACTCCTTAAGGAGCGGTTGAACTGATTTTAGATCGCGGTGGGGATTGGTGACACGCTCAAGGGTCTCGCCGATTATGTTTTCTGGAGGTATGTCTTGGCCGAAGAGTTTAGATGCAACTTGGGCTACGGTCTTCTTCCGGTCTTCGTGAGAACCCGTGCTCGACATGGTCGCGGAGGTGCCGATGCAAATCAAATTTTTAGACTGAAAGCGTTCTCGGAGCCGACGCACCAGCATAGCGACATCCGCGCCCTGACGTCCGCGGTAGGTGTGTAACTCATCGAGGACCAGATACTCCAGTCCATGGCAGTGTTCGACGACAAGACGATCCGTGGGCTCAAATCGAGTGAGAATCAACTCGAGCATCATGAAATTGGTCAGGAGAATATCCGGAGGATTGGCGGCGATGTTTTGCCGGATCGTGTCGTTTTCTTGGCCCGTGTAGCGATCAACGTGGATGGAGGTATCTGCGGGACCCAAGTTGCCGATAAACTTACGAACCTCTTCGAGTTGGCTGTTGGCTAGAGCGTTCATCGGGTAGATGATGATCGCCCGAGTTCGCGGGGTGGGATCGTTCTGCTTCTCTTTCAGGATCCGATTAAAGATCGGTAGAAAGAAAGCGAGTGACTTACCTGATCCTGTGCCGGTAGTGACGACGTAACTTTGGCCGTCTTTTCCGGATGCTTTGGATAAGGCTTCTTGCTGATGCTGAAACAGTCGCAGTGGAACTTGGCCCTCGTCGGTCTTGATCCGAAAGATCTTCTTGCAGGTGGGGTGGAGACTGCCTTCTGAGACCAGTTGGTCGACATCGTCGGCCCGAAGGTAGTTGGGATTGATCTGGATTAGAGGTTCAGGCCAATACCGTTTACGTTCATACTCTGCGTTGACGTGATCCGCTATGTCGCTTGCCCAAATCCGGGTAAAACTTCTCGAAAAACTCTGGTATTGGTCGATGAGTTCATCACGGAATTTGAACACGCTTTGCATCGATTTTAGGGAAGGTTCCGAGGGGTAAAGGTGTTCACTTTTATTCGCGGGTGAGCAAAAGAGGAGTTGGGAGATGATGTTTCGAAATCTGCTGACCGGAAGTGCTGTGTTGGTCGGGTCGAATGGGGCGGATTGAAGTAAGTATTCCCGTCGCTTTTTAACCGGCATCAAATGACTGATTGTGAATGTGGACGCGGTTGCCATGTCCCTGGCCGATGCAGGGTCTCGGGCGGGAGAAGAGCTCGACCCGCTCAAACTGCCTACGCTGCTAAAAACTGCACTCGAGGCTCTCTACGGCCACTACGAAAAGACCTTCAAACTTTGGGAGCAGGCGGGCAACAACGTGCCGCCTTGTTTCATTGTGGTATGTAACAACACTGCGACCTCCAAACTCGTCTACGACTACATTTCCGGTTTCCATCAAAAGAACGCCGACGATACGACCACTCTCGTCAACGGACGCCTCGCCCTGTTTCGTAACTTCGACGAGACCACCGGCAATCCGCTTCCTCGCCCCAATACGCTGCTCATCGACAGCGAGCAGCTGGAGTCCGGCGACGCCCTTGATGACAATTTCCGCCTTATGGCGACCGATGAGATCGAGCGATTTCGGCGCGAAATCATCGAGCGCAAGGGGGATGCCCACGCGGCCGACAAACTCACCGATCAGGAATTGCTCCGCGAGGTCATGAACACCGTCGGCAAGGAAGGCCAGCTCGGTGCCGGTATCCGCTGCGTCGTTTCGGTTTCCATGCTCACCGAAGGCTGGGACGCCAACAATGTTACCCATGTGCTCGGCGTCCGCGCTTTCGGCACCCAATTGCTCTGCGAGCAGGTTATCGGCCGCGCCCTCCGTCGCCTGTCCTATGATCTCAACGACGACAACCTCTTCAATGTAGAGTATGCCGATGTCTTGGGTATCCCCTTTGACTTCACGGCCAAGCCGGTTATCGCCCCGCCCAAACCCCCGCGCCCTACCGTTCAGGTCAAGGCTGTGCGGCCTGAGCGCGACCACCTTGAGATATGTTTCCCGCGCGTCGAAGGCTTCCGTGTCGAGCTGCCTGAAGAGCGAATCGAGGCCTAGTATGATGACGATTCCATCCTCGTGCTCACGCCGGAGATTGTGGGCCCCTCCATCACGCAGAATTCTGGCATCATCGGTGAGACCGTGAATCTCAATCTGGAGCATCTTGGCGACATGCGTCCCTCCAGTCTACTCTTCAACGTCACCCATCGGCTGCTTTATACCAAGTTTCGCGATCCCGGTGAGCCGCCGCCGCTACATCTCTTTGGTCAGCTCAAGCGGGTTACCAAGCAATGGCTCGACACCTGCCTCCAGTGCAAGGGGAGCACCTACCCGGCTTTGCTCATGTATCAGGAACTCGCCGATATGGCTTGCGAGCGCATCACCGCCGGCATCACGCGTGCTTTTCTCGGTGAGCGCCCGATCAAGGCCCTGCTCGATCCCTACAATCCGGCAGGCTCCACCCGCCACGTTCGGTTCAATACCTCCAAGGCCGACCGTTGGGACACCAAGGGCCCGCCGCCCAAGTGCCACATCAACTGGGTCGTGCTCGACAGTGATTGGGAGTCCGAATTCTGCCGCGTGGCTGAAGCCCACCCGCAGGTTCGTGCCTACGTCAAGAACCACAATCTTGGACTTGAGGTGCCTTACCGCTTTGGCTCCGACCAGCGAAAATACATCCCCGATTTTATCGTGCTCGTCGACGACGGCCACGGCGACGACGACCTCCTGCATCTCATCGTGGAGATCAAGGGATACCGCGGTGAAGACGCTAAGGAGAAGGCCAGCACGATGAAGACCTACTGGGTGCCCGGCGTGAATCACCTTGCGACCCATGGCCGCTGGGCGTTCGCGGAGTTCTGCGACGTCTACGAGATCGAGACCGAATTCAAGGCCAAGGTCGAAAGCCAGTTCGACCAAATGATCCAACCCTTTGTGACGCCCAGTCCCACTTCTGTCTGATGTCGAAATCCACGTTCAAAACCAACCCCGTTCGGCTCAAGGAACTCCTGCAACACTGCGAACAGGGGAAGATCCAATTGCCGGACTTCCAGCGCAGTTGGGTGTGGGCGGAGGATCGCATCCTCAGTCTCATTGCTTCCATATCCCAAGCCTTCCCGATCGGAGCATTGATGACGCTGTCGTCCAAAGCCGGATCCACCGATGTCTTTGCGCGTCGACCGGTGCAGGGATGCCCGGCGACCGCGACGTTGATGATCCCCGACGAGCTCTTGCTGGATGGCCAACAGCGGATGACCTCGCTCTACCAGTCCTGTCTTCGCCAAGACGTGGTGGAGACCATCACCCCCAAGCGGAAACTGGTAAAACGCTGGTTTTACATCGATATGCCGAAGGCCTTGCAGGCGGATTCAGATCGGGACGAGGCGATATTTTCCGTTCCCGAGGACCGGCGCCTCAAGGAGAACTTCGACAAGGACATCAAACTCGATCTCTCCACCCCCGAACTCGAATACGAGCAGTCCCGGTTTCCGCTTAATCGGGTCTTCGATTGGGACCACTGGCGCGAAGGCTTCGAGGACTATTGGATTGCCAATGGGCAGATCGAAAGGAGGGAGCTATTCCGACGGTTCAAGAACGAGGTGCTGGAAAACTTCAACAGCTACGACGTGCCTGTCATCACCTTGGCGCACGATACCTCCCACGCCGCCGTTTGCCTTGTATTTGAAAAAGTAAACACCGGCGGAAAACCGTTGGACGCATTTGAACTGCTCACCGCGATGTATGCCGCGCAGGGTCACAAGCTGCGCGACGATTGGCTCGGCAGTGAAGGCCAGAGCGGCATGCAGATACGTTTGGCCGAGTATGGTCGCGCGGCCGACCAAAAGGTCGGTGTGCTTTCCAAGGTTGCGAGCACCGATGTTCTACAGGCCATCGCACTGCTGCATACTCGGAAAGTCCGTCTGGAAAAGGTCGCGGCGGGTGTGAAGGAGAACGATCTGCCGGCGGTGCGAGCGACCCGTCAGTCCTTGCTCGATCTGCCGCTGAGCGCCTACTTGGAGTTTCGCGACGGGGTGGAGGCAGGATTCAAACGAGCCGCCAAGTTTCTACGCCAGCAAAACATCCACCGAGTGTTGGATCTGCCTTACCAATCTCAACTGGTGGCGCTTGCTGCCATCTTTGCCGAAATCGGCGACAAAGCCGAGCACGCCGGTCACCTCGCCAAAATCGGTCGCTGGTTCTGGTGCGGTATCTTCGGTGAGCTGTATGGTAGCGGATTCGAGAGCCGGTGCGCGAAGGACATCGTCGAGGTGCCCGCCTGGCTGGACGGCGGCTCCGATCCCGCGACGGTGACCGACGGGGTTTTCAGGGCCAACCGCCTGCTCACGATGCGGACGCGCCAGTCGGCCGCCTACAAGGGCATTCATGCCTTGCTGATGAGCGAGGGTGCCAAGGATTTCCGCAGTGGCCAAGGTTACGGTCTCAGCGTCTTCTTCGACGAAGCAGTCGATATTCACCACATCTTCCCGCAGGCTTGGTGTGAGGAAAAGAAGATCGACGTGAAGATCTACGACACGGTGATCAATAAGACTCCACTCAGCTATCGCACCAACCGCATTATCGGTGGGGTCGCGCCTTCCGCGTATGTGGGCAAACTCGAACAGGGAAAACAGACCAAGGACGGCCGCACCGAGTATCCGCCGCTCGACCCGGCCACCCTCGATGGCTATCTGGTCTCGCACGGCATTTCTCCCTCCCACCTCCGAGCGGACGATTTCGAGGGCTTCATGACCGAACGCCGCAAAGCATTGCTTGGGTTGATCAGCGCTGCCACCGGACATGCCATTAGCGACGTGGCGGATGAGCCCGACGAAGGCGAGGAATTGAGCGAGGATCTCGCCCGTGACAGCGAAACTTTAACCGCGACCGAATAACCCCATGGCCCGTAAATCTGCCAAAATGACCCAATCCACTGACTCCTTCCGTCGCGAAGAAGTCTAAGGCTCGTCATTCGATTCTGCCTTATGCAGCCTTCCTTAAATTCTCTCTCATCGTAACGCCTCTCTTTCATGGCTTCCGCTACCCAAATAAAAGCTCTCCTTCAAAGTCACGGCACCGGTGACGACGAGCGTTTCTATGCCATCGCCCTACAGGTCGCGGCAGCCCAAGCCCGTCGCGGCAACGAGGCTTTAGCCCACGAAATCAAGCAGCTGGTGGACGCCGCCAAACAGCGCAAGTCCACGCCAAAGTCAGTCCAGTCGATTTTCCATGTCGCCCAACCACAAGGAGAGGCGGCCGAGTTGCTCGAACTCGTGCATGCCGGCTGGAAAGTTGCCGATCTCATCCTGCCGCCTCCTCTCAAGGGACGGATTGAGCGGATTGTCGAAGAACAGCAAAACCTCAGCCGTCTTAAGGAGCACGGTCTCCAACCACGCCAGCGCCTGCTATTTACCGGTCCACCCGGCTGCGGCAAAACCATGACTGCTTCGGCGCTGGCTGGAGAGTTGGCTTTGCCTCTCTTTGTCGTGCGGCTCGACAGTCTGATCACCCGCTATCTCGGCGACTCGCTTTCGAAGCTTCGACTCATCTTCGAGACCGTGAATCGCACACGCGCGGTTTACCTCTTCGATGAGTTCGACAGCATCGGTTACACCCGTGACTTTACCGGCGACGTCGGCGAGATGCGCCGCTTGCTGAACAGCTTCCTCACCTTCATCGAAAAGCTGAACAGCAACAGCCTCGTCATCGCCGCTACCAACCACGGAAACCGTCTCGACAAGGCCCTTTATCGCCGATTCGACGACCTGATTGAATTTGGCCTGCCCGACGCCGACTCTATCTGGCAAACCATTCGGGCGAGACTGGCCAATGTGCCCGCGCCCAAGCTGGTAAAAACCAAGGTGCTCAAGGCCGCCCAAGGTCTCAGTCACGCCGAGATCACTCGTGCCTGTGAAGAAGCCACCAAGGAGATGCTGCTCCGTGGTCGGACCTCGATCACCACCGATTCTTTGGTATCCGCCTTGACCGAGCGCCGGCTCTTTTTGAATCACTAAGTCGAATAAATCGTGGCCGACGCTGACCCCCCGTTTTTTCGCTCGCAGCAGCCACCGTTGCGTCATCTCGAAGTCCCTTTTTCTCCTTTGAGGTTGGACTCTGCTCCCGGTCAGCGAGGCTTCCCGAACCTGCGGCAGATAGATCGTAGTGCGCACGGTAGCGCCTTACTCGGACAGATTCAGTCCATCGCCGCCGAACTTGATGTCGAATCCGCCGAACGCAACGCGCGGAGTTTGCCCGCCGAGGTCAATCTGGTTCTAGAAGTTGAAACCGAACCCAGTTTCGAGCTATCGGCCAATGATCTTTATTCCCTCACGGCGGGCACGGAAACCCAAGTGCTGTTTGCCCATCCTGAACAGACGGCAGACGGTCGCAAATTCACACGGGCTTTGCTCCATGTGCCTTTTGGTCAACTGTCGGTTTTGGCCGAGAAATGCCGACGCGACACCGAGGACCAGACCGATGGAGGCAACGTCCCTAATCCTTGGGTCGCAAATTTACAGCGAATCGCACGGGCGGCATTCAAATCACTCTGGACGGACGTCCACCCCATACCCGAGGGAAATGACGCCGAATGGTGGGAGATGTGGGTGCGCCGAGATGAGGTCGCTTGGGCTCGATTTGAATCCTTCTGCGCCACAAACGGGATCCGGCGAAAGGGTAACCGACTCATCTTGCCTGAGCACTTCATTGTCGTTGTCCAGGCAGCCCGCGCTCAGCTCGAAGCATCTATTGATCTCTTGGACACGCTTGCGGAAGTGCGTGGAGCTCGCACCTGCCATATCGAACTCACTCACCTTACCGCCGAGGAACAGCACGAGTGGCTGGAGCTGGCCGTAGCTCGCATCCAAGGGCCTTCAAAGGACGCCCCTGCAGTATGCTTGCTCGATACCGGAATTAACCGCGGACATGCGCTGCTCGGACAGGTGATGGCCGAGCGCGACAATCACTCCATTTTCCCCGACGGCGATCCTAGGAGCCTGTCGGACTTAACCCCTCGAAGCGATCTATAGGCTCAAGGATGACTTCAAAGTTCGCCGCGAAGTGATTGGATTGAGACTGAGGCACCTTCGAGGCCGTCTTATTGAGATTCGTTTCTAAGTCCGACAGGCTGCTAGTGATGCTGATCCTGGCCATGGGCACGGCACGCCCATGGCGGGGCTGGCTGCCTTCGGCGACATACATGCTTTGGCCCTTGGCACGGAGCCTTGGCCGCAGACCCATCTTCTCGAAGGGGTTAAGACGTTCGATGCCAGCCGCCAGCACGAACCTGAAAACTACGGTGACATCACTGCCCAAGCGGTATTCACCCCGGAGAGCGTAGCGCCACGGCGCGCACGGGTATATTGTTTGCCGATCACGGTGAATGCTGATCATGACGGCCGACCTTCCTCTTGGTCTGCCGCCATCGACTCGTTGGCGTTTGGAGCGGAAGAGCCTGACGAACCCAAACGACTACTCTTTGTCTCCGCCGGGAATACGCTCCCATTCGATGACGGATACACCTACCCCAGCTCGAACGACGACTCCCCGATTCAAGACCCCGCCCAAGCTTGGAATGCTATCACGGTCGGCGCGTTGACCCATCGTTCGCAAATTCTCGAAAACGATCCCGAGTCCACCTTGCTATCCCCCGTCGCGCCGGAGGGGGCATTGAGCCCACACTCTCGCACTTCTCTCTGTTGGGATCGCCATTGGCCGATCAAACCAGAAATCGTTTTGGAAGGTGGCAACCTCAGACATCCTGACCTGAGGAGTGAAACAGGGGTTGTGCGGGAAATGAGATGAACCGGAGCTGGCGTTAAAATCACGCAAATGTCAGTGAGGGATATGCCCCAAGTCCAACTCCCCATTTTCCCGAA
>Ga0209390_10001460_pt1 | contig 45719 bp, 49 predicted proteins | sample BON01_FD_187212 | JGI IMG/M metagenome (GOLD analysis project Ga0209390, IMG submission 187212) | Freshwater microbial communities from Lake Bonney liftoff mats and glacier meltwater in Antarctica - BON-01 (SPAdes) (version 2) | ecosystem: Environmental > Aquatic > Freshwater > Ice > Glacier...
TTTATACGCCAAAAATCATCTAGGGGTACCCCTAGATGATTTTTGAATAACTTTGTTATTCAATTAATAAAAGGTACTAAACAAGGGAAGCCTACAGTTTATTCTCACTGATACTTTTTGCTTTCTGTTTTTTTTAATTCTCAACAGCTTCCTTTTAAAGTCACCAATTTGAGTTTTAGTATTATCTCGTTTCACTATATAGTGTTGAAAAAATACGTCTTTCTCATCTAAAGTATATGACTTTGCTGTTTTGATTACTTCACTTACCTCTTTGGGGACTTCCTTTTTTGTTGTGTTTGCATTTTTTGAGTCATCACATGATGTGATGATAATACCGAATAAGAATATATAAATTAATTGTTTCATGTTTAGTTTTTTATTGTTTAAATTGACCTCTATAAAATTGATGAATCCTCCTGTTATTAATCATAAGCATGACTAAACAAGCCGACGCACTTTACTCAAACTATTACTTGGCCGCTTAGGAAATTGAGTTGGTTTTTCTCGTGAGGGACTGGTCAACGGTTCTTTTGGAGGCGTTGTTGGCATCTCTCTAGGAAGTTGAGTTGGCTTCTTTTTGGATGGTTTCGTAATGGGTTCTTTGGGTCTTGTTATTGGCTTTTCTTTTTTTGAATTTTTCATTTTTATTACTGTTTTAAAACTCTGGTTAAAGGATGATTTTACGTCACAAGACTATAGCATACTATCGGCTTAAAAGAGGTGACTTCTTCCCAACTAATCTCATTTAGCATTATATTACATTCATATATTTTATGTTCACCTAAATAAAAACGAATACACTACAAGTTCTCGCTGTATCTTTTTTTGAATACTTTCTGACAGTCCCGATGAATGTGTGGTATAAACCAACATAAAAAGTACAATCAGCCCAAGATAACTAGCAGCCGAATAATAGTGCATCACACCTGATATAAGCACGAAATCAATTAGCGTAAATAGAACTGCCCAAAGACCACCAATAGCAAACACAAAAATGCCAAGCATTTTTATAAAGGCCATAGACTTGGAAGTCATGCCTATCGCTTTGTTACCAGATACATTAATGCCATATACAAGTAATAGCAAAGTGACACCTATACCAATAAGCCATAGAGAATTATTCCCCGTATCAAAGGCTTGTAAGACATAAATTACAAAAGTTCTTACTGCTAAGCTTTCACTGATAATCATTGAAAGTGCTATCAATACTGAAGCCGTGGCTACTAGTGTGCTTTTTTCATAAACTTTCGTTAAAATCATAGAAACTCCCTCTACTGAGGGGTAAGCACTTGAAACTTTAATATAAGAGTAAGCACTTAATCCAAACAAAACAGCTCCTATAATATATAGAAACCAAGTTCCAGACAATTCGGCTATCTTAACTAAAGGAGCAAAAATCCCCGCTCCAATGATCGCTACTGTACCTAGTTCCGCCAAACCTTTCAGGGTTAAGCTATCTGTTTTGTAGTTATCCATTTATAGTTACTCTCTCATTTTTAATACCTTACAGTCCAATGTCTTGTATAGACTAGGGCTTTGCATGGGATACTGAGGTTTCTAAATTTTACTGTATATGATTTTTAACTATCTCATCAATTCCTTTGGCCAATTGGAAATCCTTTTCTGTGAGTCCATCAGCATCATGAGTGCTTAGAGAAATAATAACTTTGTTATATACGTTTTCCCAATTGGGATGATGGCCGGACTTTTCAGCGATGATTGCTACTGCAGTCATAAAAGAAAATGCCTCAACAAAATCCTTAAAAACGATTTCTCTACGGATTAATTTGCCTTCTAAAGCCCACAAAATGTTAATTTCTTTCATTTTGTCCTTGATCTCTTCTAAATTTAAATTTGTCATTTTTTTATTTTTTATTTAATACTAATATTGAATTCATTTATTGTGTTGCAGCCTTTTTTCTTGTCTACCAACCAATCTCCCTCCGCATCTAGATAGCATAAATATAAAAGCGTAAGGGTTTTTTACCCTTTAGATTCTAAATCTACTTCATCAACCAAAGCACTGTCAAAACCTTCAACAAGAGTAGTGTCTACTCTCAGTTCAGATGCTTGTGCAATAGCCATTACAAGTCCGATATGCAATTGATGAGCAGTGCGTACAAAATTCTCTGCGTCGGTCTGTTTTAAACTATCTGTGTAGCTTCTTAAGCTACTAATTATCGGACCTCTTTCTGCTGTTATAAATTCACAAATCGCATCTTTACGCTCAGTTTACACTGACCACAAGCGGCAAGTACCAAAACGTGGTAGCAGTCTACCATAACTTCGGATTAAGTACTTTAGGGCTAGGTTTTTCTTTGATTTCAGGGTTACTTTCTACCATTATCCAAGCTTGTTGTAAACCAGAAAAGGTAGAAGCCGATCTAATAACCCTCACTCTTTTGTCAATATTTTTCTGACTTACCTTTAGGGTAAGATGATATTTCTTAGTGGCATACTGCCAATTTATGTCATCTAATAATTCCATCATTTTATTTTAAAAAGTTAGCATCTTTAAAGGTAGGATTAGGGTAGGTATAAAAACCTTCTCCTGCAGCTACACCTAGTTTTCCCTTATCAATGAAATTTTCTTTTAAGTAGTCAACTATTTGTTGTTTTACTGGATCTTTTGTTTTGTTAGCCTCCATTTTATGGATATTATATGCAGTGGTAATTCCCACCACATCTAAGATTCCGAAAGGCCCTACTGGAGCACCCGTGGCCACTATCCAGGTTTTATCAATAGTATGAACATCTGCAACCCCTCTAACCAATAAATCGAGTGCTGCATCTAATAAAGGAACTAGTAATGAATTAACGATATAGCCGGGCTGTTCTTTATGCAACGGCAAAGCAACCATTCCTATAGATTTCGCAAAGGTAACAAGGGTGTCAAACACGTCTGCATCTGTCTCTGGATGTCCCATGATCTCTGCTGTGTTATGTTTCCATATTTCATTAGCAAAATGCAATGCGGCAAACTTTGCAGGGCGACCTGTTGATTCTGCAAACTGACTAGGCAATAGTGTCGATGAGTTACTGGCAAAAATGGTTTTTTGCGGAGCTACAACTGCTAGCTTTTCATAAAAATCAATTTTGATAGCTGGATTTTCTGGAACGGACTCAATGAGTAAATCGGCATCGGTCACAGCTGCAGCCAAATCTGAAGAAGTACTCAGTCGAGTAATGGTCTCGTCGACCTGTTTTTGAGTTGCATTTAGATCTTTTTTAAATTCTTCTCCCAACTCCCGAAAGGCAACTTTTGATTGCTCCAAAATTTCATCACTTATATCATACACTACTACAGCATATCCGTAAAAAGCAGTCTGAAAGGCAATCTGTGATCCCAAGACACCGCTGCCTGCTATAGTTACGTTTTTTATTTCCATTATTTTAATTATTAGTTACCGTCAGCGTTACTTCTATATTACCACGAGTAGCGTTAGAATATGGACATACTTGATGTGCTTGTTCTGCCAATTCTTGGGCTTTTTCTATACTTACTTCAGGAATATTGATTGCCAATTCTGCTGCTAAACCAAAACCTCCATTATCGATTTGACCTATACTTATTTTTGCATTTACGCTAGTTTCTCCTGTATTTATTTCACCTTTTTTGATCATTAGGTTTAAGGCACTATCAAAACAAGCTGAATATCCTGCTGCAAAAAGCATCTCAGGATTAGCATAATCATCACTAGACCCACCCATTGCTTTTGGCGTTCTTACTTGTAAATCCAAGATGTCATTGTCGCTTTTTACGTGGCCATTTCGACCACCTTTTGCAGTTGCTTCTGCTGTGTATATTACTTTCATTATTGTACTATTTTATATGTTAAAAATTTATTTTCTTCAGTTATGCTGTTGCCCGATTCGTTTACTTTGTGGGTGATGATTTTTCAATCGATTTGACTGGGTATTGCTTCAAAATGTTAACTAAGGCAGGATGGACGATCTCTTCAATATACGCTTGGTCGTACATATCGTTTTCGGAAGACCCTGTCCATATCATCTTGTTTGAAACCCTATCAATGACATTAATTGTAATCATACTTTCTGTATATTTCCTAGTTTTAGTTCTGTAGCCCGGGTTATAGGAATAATGCGTTATGTAACTATAATTAGGATAGAGATTATGATACTGATTACCGTAATACAAATTATTGTTGTAAGCGGGATTATATGAATAATTGTTGTATTTATAATTAGAGTAGTTGTAAGGATTGCCAGTCTCAATTTCTTCCGTTTTCTTTTTGCTTTTTAATACGAGCTCTAATAAAACGTCTGGTTTTGAAGTATCAACGTTATATCCCCTGTCTTTAAAATAACGGTCAACATACGTTTTGGCGTTGTTCTCAATAACATCATTATAATAAGGTGTTGGTGCTTGCGATTTCTGTGAATTTAACCAAGCGTACGTTTCATACTTTGAGAAATCCACACTTTTATCGTAGCTAGAATGAGAGTTGTTATACAGAGAGCATCCTGACAGTGCTATGACTGCTATCAGACTAATTATTGAATAGAATTTTTTTGATTTCATTTTATTAATTGTTTATTATGGTTTAATTTTTCTTTGTTTATATAATTGATTGATTTTGATCAAAATCACATTTATTTGGCTAAATCTTTTTCAAGAAGTACTTTGTATTCCTGATATTCTTCTTTTGTTATTTCTCCTGCTGCTAAACGTCTCCGTAAAATATCAAAAGGTGAATCTTTCTTTTTTCGTTGACCTGGAATATCGTAGGGTAATGCGAAAACCCATACAATCAATATGATCCATAAAATCCACCAATAGAAGTGCATCCCAATAAGCTGATAGTTGTAATAATATTCCATAATTGTATTCTTTTAATTGTGCGTATTGATTAGTTTAGCTATAAATTATTTTGTGTTTTTGATGAACATTTTACTGCTCTATGCTTCTCAGGATTGGTATAATCATCACTATACCCGCCCATTTCTTTTAGCGTTCATACTTGTAAAACCAAAATGTTGTTTTCGCTTTTTACGTGGCCATTTTTACCTTCTTTTGCGGTTGCTTCTGCTGTGTATATTGCTTTCAATGTTGTACTGTTTTATATGTTATTTATTTCTACTTATATGTGAGTAACAGCTTTTTTTATGAGTGTTGGCCCTGCTAATATTTCGAAGACCTGATTTTGCATGACATCGTCCTCCAATACTCCAACTAACGTACTGGCAACATCTGCCCTTGTGATATTCCCAAAGCTCTCTACTTTTTCCTGTAGTATAATTTTACCAGTACCTTTTTCATTCGTTAGTGAGCCAGGTCTTACTATACTATAGTTCAATCCGCTGGCTTTTAGATAATCGTCAGCATTTTGTTTAGCCTTCAGGTAATCTTCTAGTTCTTCACTCACAGAAGGGTTGTCTGCTCCCATACTACTTAACATGACAAACTTTTTAATACTTATATCTTTAGCAGCATCAGTCAGTTTTTTAGCCCCTTCTTGATCTACACCAATTACATTTTCACCTTTAGATCCTGCTGCAAAAATTACTTTATCTACATTTTTGACTGCATGGCTTAAATCCTTTTCTAGATCAGCTAGTACTACCATTACATCCTCTTGTTCAAACCGGTCTTTTTGATCTTGCTTTCTAACCATTGCAATAGGCTGATAGACATCTGATTCTTTCAGTAATTGAATAATAATTCTACCGGTGGTGCCGTTTGCACCCGCGATTAATATATTTTGTTTTTTGTTAGTCATCTTATCTTATTTATTTAAAATTAAATGTGATTAGGATAGGCTTATACTTACTTTTTAATTAACTTTTCCGCATATCATTTATTTTGGTTGAGAGTATTTCAATGTGTATTAAGGATTATTAGTCGTTACTTCCCTTGCTAATCTTTCGTCACCTGATTTTTTCTCCAAATCTTTATCCAATATGTATAGAGCATCAATTGTTGCCTTTTCACCACCCGCAATTTTTATTTTATCCAATAAACTGATGGCAAGATTTTCTTCTTCTGTTTGCTCTTTCACAAACCATTGCAAGAAATTCCAAGTAGCCCAATCCTCTTCACTGTAGGACAACTTCACTAAATTGTAAATGGCTTTTGTATTACTCACTTCATGTTCAAAAACTTTTTCGAAACAATTGTTTACACTTTTCGGGTCGGCTGACGGAGCCGGAATAGCAGTTATTTTCACTTTGGCTCCTCGTTTTAAAACATATTGCAGGAGTTTCATCATATGGTCGCGTTCTTCAGCTGCGTGACGAAAAAGAAAGTTTGAAATTCCACTGTATCCCTTACTATCTGCCCAAGCAGCATACGACAAGTATATTTGGGATGCATGAGCTTCTTTGGTTGTTTGTTCGTTCAATGCTATTGCTAACACTTCTGAAAGTCGATTTTGTTCCATATTTATTTTGTTTTAGATTTGGTTTCGTAACCGAATTATTACTGTGCAAAAGTGAATGCATTGTCACAGATAAGCATTACACAATTCTGTACTGAAGTTACAAGATTCAGGCGTGATGAACAATAAAAGTGAAGAATACGACTACAATTTACAAATCAGTACTATTGACTTATAACGAATCATGCTGTACTTGTCGTTGCAAAATTCGTATGATATGCTCATCTACCACCGCAGTAATTTCACACGGATGAAACTGCAAAGCACCACTATCTTCAGCAAGTCTAAAGCGTGATTTTCTCTCTCCAAAATGACACTCCCCGAATACCATAACCGGCGTATCATAAGCTGCAATTTTTGTAAAACTAGAAAGCACCCACTGGTCAGCCCAACTATATATCCAAAAAGCATCATTCTTAGAAAGCCGAATGCACGAATGAGAGGGTGAGTAACCAGGCAATCTGCACACGTATGTGGATATGCCTCTAAAGTCGTCGATGTTGAAATACAATGTCATAACCTATTGATTATTTATTGTGGAAAGAGTCCCTTCTGATTTCCAATTGGTAAAATATAGCCTTGTGGGCATTGGTGTAGATCTATTGCCTAAGCTTGCTGCTCCCCAGCGGATTATAATTCCATTTTCATATACGCCAAATGTTTAGGCGTGATAAGAAACCAAAAGAATCTTATTTACTTGTCTCAATATGCCAATGCTATCTAGAAAAGGCGAGTAAAGATTAGGATCGGAGACAATTGAATCAGATATGATGAGCGTATCTTGTCGCGATAAGCTTATTCATGGTGACCTCTGCTTTTATACATACTATATAGTTAGAGGTAGTCCATTCGCTATTTATTTTTCTCACACCCTTCGAGAGAGAGCCGCACACATCTTCCATATATTTAGTGCCGTTTCTTTTTAAGATCTCCTCAAGATATATATATATATATATCGGAAAAGAAAAATGTCTTCCTTAAAAGTTACCCATATAATCCTCCAGTAAAAGTGGTTTCCAAAACAGTAAGATTTACAATACTATTCTTATAAAAATTCCTAAGAATGTATACTTTTTTATGCATTATTCTCTTCCAGATCAAGGTGATTTTCACCTCCTATACTGTAGTGATTATTCTCTTCATCTTCACTGCCCTTACTTTCTTGCTCATCATCTAATTCTGATCCTGGCACATCTAAGTCATCGCCAGACATATCTTCTTTAAAGTCTTTTTCATTTTTTGCACCCTCTTTTTCATTGAGTGTTTTGGTTTTGGCAATATTCTCTGGGTCTATGTCCATTTCCTCTTTGTCATGACTGAAGATATCTTCGCTAGCAGGATATGTCGGGTATCCTGGAAAATCATTTTTTACTTTCTTATTCGAATCCTTTTTGGAGCTCTTCGCTGTTTTATTGTTGTCTTTCATTGGCATCTTTTTTGACTATTTAATTTATGTTGAATATACGTCTTTTAATCCTTTTTAGCTTGTGTCTTTAGCATTTGATTTAAAGAATCTAAATATTCTTTAAGGTCCTTGTCATTTACTCCATTGCTTTGATTGGTGTGATAGTGTTCTGGCATTTCAGTCAAATACTTAGCTAATTCAGGATGTTCTTCTTGTATTTTTAGAAACGTGATGCGGATTTCCTTGGTAATGCTGTTTTTATTATTCATTAGATAGTTATGTAAATTACATTGTTGAAAAAAAACAATAAGGTGTCTTAGACAGACTAAAACACACCTATTGTCAACCAAAATCTATTTTTTAACCTGCTGATACATTCCTTATTTTTAGGCTTTCTGACTACGTCTTTTATAGCATATTGCAGTTATGACTCTTTATTTAGATGGCTGACAACTACCTTATCCAAGCTACTATCAGCCACTATTTGTTTTTTGACTGCTTACCTAATATCTCTAGCAGACTTTATGCAGTTTTTATTTCCTCTTTTCGGTTATTTATTTATTTATTTAACGCTAAAAGTTATGCGAGATTTCAATATACCACTGCTAAATCATTTTCTACAGTCCAAACACCTTTTGCATTCCAAGCTAGCCTACCGGCTTCTTCTTTTTGATAAAGAGAGTGTACCAAGCCAGTGAGTTTTACTGTATTATTAGTTACATTCACTTTCACGCCTTCAGCATCTATAGACCAGTTACGTGTGAGTGCATTTTCTACTTCTTTTCGTTCCAAGATATCAATCGAATCCGATTCTACAGTTATTAAATTATTGACTCCTTTTATACCTCTTATATTTTTTATAGTATCCTGAAATTCATCTTTTTGATATTTCCAAGCTACTTGACCTTCCAAGTTTACCCAGCCATTTTCCACTGTTATTTTGACTTTATCATCTGGTATTTCATCGCTACGTTGATACGATTTCAATACACTTTTAGCTAATTTGGTATCATCTTTATTGAGGCTATTACCGAAATCTACTATAATGTCCTCGGCAAGAGCTTTAACACCCTTTACTTTCTTAGCGGCATTTTCAGCATTTATTTTTCTAGCGTAACTATTTACTGTCCCAGATAAGGTCACCACACCATCGTGTGCTCTAACTCCTATGTCTGACGCATTTACTGAAGGCTCCCATTGAATAGCATTTTGTACATTTTGCTGTAATTTTAGATTATCTATCATTTCCCTTGATTATTTTAGTATTGAGCAATGAATGTATTTTCATTACGTCACAAAGGTGCTTATGGGGATTGCATATTGTGTTATACAATTAGGAACTAGACTTACATGATTCTATGATTCAAAAGTCTTCAATGCACGTTACTTTATTTCACTGTTAGAAGGACCTTATCTATTTAATGACTTTTTAACTTACTAAGTACGGTTTGCAAAGCTGCATTCAGCTTATCCAAAGCATCAGAAATAGCAAGTTCCGTGGTGTTAGCATAACTGGTCACCGCTAAGGATTGCCGATTTGCAATACGAGCTTCAAGCATACAGCGTTTGTCTTGTTGCCCAATTTTACTCCCGTTCTCATCACTAAGGTGTGTCTCTATACGCGTTATGTCTTTACTGTATAAGCTTAGTCCATCTGCTATACTTAATTTTATTTGAGCTATTTGCTCTTCATTTTTCGCTATGTTATTGTCTGAGTTTACTTGAATTATCATTATTTGTGTGTAATGTATTAAGGTTTATGTTTTAGTTCAAATTGGTCTAGTGACTATGAAAAAAAGTCATTTACAAAAGCTTGCTTCTGATTATCTGTCATTTTATCGGTGACTTGCACTTTTATTGGAGTATTTTCAAATCGAATATCGCTTTTAAGCAGATTAAGCAATTCATATTTAGCCTCTGTAGGCCCGAATAGGATTACTTCTTTATAGTTACTCAGCTCATCTCCTATTTTCTTATAATAGTTCGCCTGATATTGTTGCCGCTTATTATGCATCAGGTGCTCACCTTTATTTATAGCCTGAGTATATTCTTCTTGATCAAACGTACTATAAATTACTTTTATATGTTTAGAAACTTCACTATACTCTAAAAAATGAGCTTCCGCGTGATCCATCCATACTCCTAGTTTTAATACTTCTTGCATTATTGGTTTAATTTTAATTATGTGTTAAGACTCACAAATGTCTCACGCACTACCTTAAAGCCGTTACACAATTAGAAAGAAGAGTTACAGTATTATGTGATGAGTGATGGTGTTAACACTAAATACTCTCCAATAATTGGCGTTTTTTATTTTTCAGACTCTTAAAAAACGTCGGAGTAAGCCCTGTGATTTTCTTAAACTGATTAGACAAGTGAGCGACACTACTGTATTGTAATTTGTAGGATATCTCGGTTAGACTTAACCGGTCATACATAATGAGTTCTTTTACTCTTTCTATCTTGTGTAGAATTACAAAATGCTCTATTGTAATGCCCTTAGTCTTCGAAAACAGGGCGGACAAATAATGGTAATCATGGGAATCATTGGTTAGATTTTCTGTTAGGTAAACAGAAAAATTGATATTGGGCACTTCCTCTGGTTCGTGAATCATCTCTATAATGGTACACACTATTTTTTCAACTAGTATAGCATCTTCATCCTGCATTAGTTCTAGTCCATATTCTTGAAGCTCTTTTTGTAAGATAGCTCTTTGCTCTGCAGAGAAAGGCTCAACTAAGTTCACTTCTCCTAGCTCCATAGTAGTATACTCTATTCCCATTTTTCTCATCATTTCAATCACTGTCTTTTTACAGCATAGGCATACCATATTTTCTATATATAATTTCATATTTTTTGGGTTCTTATTGGCTTCTATCTTTAGTTTTTATAACCTAGCCTACTTGGCAGATTTTTCTAGATTCCCATAGTACTTTTCCTATCAAACGATATGAGATCGCCTAATATAGGCAAGTATCTTGAAACTCAAGGTTTTTTTTTAAAATTAGAGAGGGTACTTTGCAAGTACTGTCCTAGCACAAACATTAGATTTTTTTAAACCTTTTAAATGAGATTTCAGTCCTCTCCATTAGTTTCACATACCATTACATAATGACTAACCCAACCTTAAAATGGACAAAACCATTGACTATTCTGAAAAGAAAGATAATTCTCTGCTAGATGTAATTTCCATCAATACCTTATCCCTATGCCTAGAGCACATAATAAAAGGTCTTTTATGGCTCATCATTATTGGTTTGACTTATGGATGCTGGACTTGCCTTCCTTTTCAATCTGGTAGTTAGATAATTGGAGATACTTCCCTTATCAGTTATTTATGGATTAAACCTAAGGTATAGACCTTTCTCTAACGAGTTTATTACTAGTCGTCTTTGATGCAATGGCAGTATCTATCAGTACAACTGCCATTTCTGGAGGTAGAGTTAGTATACCATCATATATACTGCAAGGTACAATGATACCTATAGATGGATTTAGCATTATAATAGGAACCGTACTCTATTAATGTATAGAACATCTGCAGATGTAAATGGAGATTTAACAGCGTATTTGATTTTGAACTATTTTATGGTGTAAAAAAAACGCGTTTAAATAAGGAAGAACCATAGTCAAGATATAATGAACTCATTCCTCTGCTTAAGTAGGATTTGTGTAACTATCTCATGGGTATATGTAACATAATGAGGATTGGATATGCTGACTATTGCACTACAAAATAAAAACAATGGATAATCGAGACATAAACAACCTGAAAAACAAATTAAATTTGAAACAATGGAAAACTGTGATAATTGGCTTAGGAATTATTTTCCTACTGCTTGCTTTTAAGCCTTGGTATCAGGTAGGTGCAGGTGAAAGAGGAATAGTCCAAAATTTTGGTGCGGTACAAGATGTTGTTTTGAATGAAGGAATACACTTCAAGATCCCAGTGGTACAAACGGTGACTTCTATGGATGTTAAAATTCAAAAAATATTGACTGATGCTGTAGCTTCATCCTCTGACCTTCAAGACGTGGATTTGTCGGTAGCTCTTAACTACCATATTATACCAGATAAAGCAAATTTGGTTTATCAGAAGATTGGTTTAGAATTCAAAGAACGAATCATCGATCCAGCTATTAAAGAAGTAATGAAGGCTGTATCAGCAAGATATACCGCAGAAGAATTAATTACTAAAAGGCCTGCTGTTAGTTCTGAGATGAAAGAAGCCCTTAAATCTAGATTACTCAAATCAAATATAGCTGTAGATGCTTTTTCAATTATTAATTTTAGCTTTTCTCAAACTTTCACTGATGCAATAGAAGCTAAGCAGACGGCAGAGCAAAACGCACTCAAGGCAAAAAGAGACCTGGACAGAATAAAAGTAGAAGCAAAGCAAACAGTAGCTGCTGCAACAGCAGAAGCAAAGGCCTTAGGTCTACAAAAGCAGAATATTACACCTGACCTTATTGAGCTAAGAAAGATAGAGGCTAACCTTAAGGCTATACAGAAGTGGAATGGAATTCTACCAAATGTTACCGGTTCTGGTGCTATCCCTTTTATAGGTGTAAATGATGCCCAAAAAAAATAACTAAATAGGGTTTACTGAAAAAAGAACTAGAACGACTTATGTTATTTGTGATCAATAGGTTACGTTAAAATAAAGTTAATTTCTTGGAATAGAAATGCAAAGTAATTTGCCTAAACCCTTAAAATACGTGCATTTTTCATTTTGCCTATTTGGCAAAATGTGGTCACAGAAGAATCCTATCTGCCTTATTTCCTGCATATCGAAGTATTCCTATACGTCTTCTATTGGCAAACAAGCCACATTGGACCCTTCTGAGATTTTCAGTAGACCCTAAATAGAAACTCAAGTTTACACATCGAGTATACTAACAGAACCTAGAGTTTAAACAATTATCTAAACTCTAGGCTATCTGAGTCTATCATATCTACTGAGCGTTTCATTTTCTTTTGAATCACGCCAAAGTGATGTTGATCTTCTTCACTAACAAATGTTATCGCATCACCCGGGTTTTCTGCTCGCCCTGTTCTACCTATTCTATGTACAAAGTCTTTAGGTGATCTAGGTAATTCATAATTAATAACGTGAGGTAAAAAGGCGATATCTATTCCTCTAGCTAGTAAGTCTGTAGACACTAGTACTCGTAACTTTCCGTTTGTAAATTTGGTCAAAGAATCAGTTCTACTCCCTTGACTTTTTTTACTGTGTATTGCCGTAGCATCTATACCATTATTTCTCAATTTATCTGCTACTAGATCTGCCTGATATACAGAAGAGGTAAATACCAGCACTTGTTTCCAGTCGTTGCTTTTGATTAAGTGACGCAGCAGTGGCCCTTTCTTTTCTGGAGAAACTGTATATCCCACTAAGTTAATGAGGTCTAAATCTAATTGCTTAGCCTCTATCTTAACCACTTTAGGATTCTTTAATAAAACGCGTTCTACGGCTGCTACCTCTGGGCTTAAAGTAGCAGAGAATAATAGATTTTGACGTCTTGCAGGTAAGAGTGCAAAAATACGATCCATTTCGTCTTTGAATCCTAAGTTGAGCATCTTATCTGCTTCATCTAGTATCAGCGTACTGAGACTCTCAAAATGCATAGCATTAGACTCCTTGAGCTCGAGTAAACGGCCAGGAGTAGCCACCAATACATTGAGATGCTGCATCCCCATCATTTGTGGATTTATAGAAACGCCACCGTGCACCGCCATAGATTTAAGACGAAAAGGTAGCTCTTGTGTAAACGAATGAAATACCTCTTCCACTTGAACAGCTAATTCTCTGGTGGGAACAAGTACCAACACATTGATATGTCTATTCTTGGTAGTGGTTTTACCTTCTAAGTTTTGGATAATAGGCAGTGCATAGGCTGCTGTTTTACCAGAACCTGTAGGAGCTATGCCCAATACGTCTTTCCCTTGTAAGATTACGGGTATTGCCTGCTCCTGAATGGGAGTTGGCAGTTTATATTCTTGCTTGACTATTGATCTTACTATATACGGAGCTAGTCCTAAAGCTTTAAAAGACATTTGATAGTTGTGTTTTGAATCTGTCTGCGAAGGTAGGTTTTTAAAATGCCTATTTACCATTTGCCACTTCTGACGTATAGTAAGGAACGAAACACTAGACATTGCTTAAAAGAAGAAATTAAATCTATTGAAAAGGAATTGGATAATTAAAATCTGAAATCTAGTCCTAAGAACCGTAAAAGGTACTTTAGAAAATCACTCAGCAAATTTGAAACAAACTTAAAGGATACATTCTCCTTAACTACTTCTGGATATTATACCGCATTAGTAATGGCTATAGGACTGGCTATAGGACTGGCTAAAGGATCCTTAATTGAAAATAAGGGGTATCTCCTCTGGATTATCCATAGTAATATAAATAGGTATAATCATATATTAACCAATGGATTATCAGGCTAAAGTGGCAGTCAGTACACAGTGAAACCGAGATTTGTCATAGAAAATTTTATTTCATAATACGGGTTAGTCACTGCTATCTAAATACGGATACTATCCCATAAGCCCAAACGTAGATATAGCCTCCATTCTTAGGTAATGTAACTCCGTTTGTTAAATAAAACGGGGAGTATTGACTCTGACACTCTCATACTACGACGTATCCATTAAAATAAATCTTACGATTGCTTAGCGTCACTAAATCATGACCTTATAGTACTAAATACAATAAGTTTATTTTCTATCTTCGCGACCAATTCGAATATAATTCCTAAAGCTTTAAATCAAACAAAATGAAAAACATCGCACTATTCTTAAGTCTATTTTGCTTTTCCCTTGGATTTTCACAAAGTCTACCAATCCATTTTGAATCCGATATCTCTACTTCAGACTTCGTAAGTTTTGACGGAGGAACAGGTGCCGTAGTTGAAAATCCATCTGCAACAGGAATCAACACGAGCAACGCTGTAGCTCGGATAGTGAGGGATGGAGGTGCAGTATATGCAGGTGGCAAAATTCTATTATCTGATAATCTTGATTTCTCTGTACTTACCAAAATAACAATGAAAGTATACACCACTGCACCAATAGGTACCATCGCTAAGTTCAAACTAGAAGGAGAAGGGGTGAATGTGGAAGTAGACGCTCGAACAACTGAATCAGGTAAATGGGAAACACTAGAATGGATTTTTGCTGGTACATCCAATGATCTCAACGAAATTGTGTTTATGTTTGATTTTGGTAACGTAGGAGATGGAACAGCGAATTCCACATTTTATTTTGATGATATAGATCAAGTGGCTGGACCACCACCACCTACACCTGCATCTTTACCCCTAAATTTCGAAACAAGAGTGGTGAATAGCGACTTTCATAATTCTTCAGGATCTACAGCCAGCGTCATACCAAATCCTCAAATGAGTGGTATAAACACCAGTAATACCGTGTGCCAAATAGTGCGTGATGGCGGCGAATTTTGGTCTGGTAGCAAGATATTCCTTGCTAACCCTTTGGATCTTTCTACTCAGTGGCATATCTCTATGAAGGTCTATACAACGGCTCCAATAGGTACACGAATTAAATTGGAATTGGAAAATCCTAGCAATACAACCAATTTAGACTATCTGACCACTGCTTCTGGTATCTGGGAGACTATCAGTTTTAACTTTGACGGTCAGCCTAACGATTATAATAGACTTAATTTTATGTTTGATTTTGGCAAAATAGGCGATAGCTCAAGTACATCTACTTTTCTATTTGACGATGTACAACAAGTAGCAGGTCCGGCTCTACCCGAGCCATTGCCTACAAGCCTACCAATCGATTTTGAATCCACCGTAATTACCTCAGACTTTAACAATGTAAATGGAGCTGTAACCTCTGTAGTACCAAATCCGCAGATAAATTCGGACAATCCGAGTGCTACAGTTTGTCAATTTATTAGAAGTGGTGGAGCACCTTGGGCACAGAGTAAGCTTGTATTAAAAGACTTCATGGACTTTTCTACGCAAAGTTCTATCGCCATGAAAGTATACACAGACGCTCCTGTAGGCACCTTACTGAAGTTTAAAGTAGAGAGTACAGAAGCAGGTTTTGCAAACGAACGAAACGTCAATACGACCGTGTCTGGTGCATGGGAAACCTACACTTGGGATTTTTCAGGAGATCCACCAGTTTATAATGTATTAACATTCATGTTAGGCTATGCTTCACCAAACGATGCATCGGCAAATGCTACATTCTTATTTGACGACATTGAACAAACGGCTAGTACCTTAGGTATTGGTAACCTATCGAAGATAAATAGCATTTTCGCCTATCCAAATCCAGCAATCGATCGCTTGACCTTTTCCTCAGAGGGTAAAAGGATTGAAACAATTCATCTTTTTGACATTCGCGGCAATCAGGTTACAGCTGTTTACCCGAAGAATTATAAAGAGACCATTGACTTAACCAATTTTGCCAAAGGAGTTTATATCGCTAGAGTTTCAACTCTTACTGAAATACGAAACATTAAGTTAATAATCGAATAAACTACTAAAACACATCAATATAGTCAGCTAGTAGTCAATCAAAATTTTATACATTTACCCACTTAAAGTACTTCGAATCATGAAAATAAAAGACACCGCTCTATTACTTCTCTTTTTATTTATTTCACACCTGTCTTTCTCTCAACAGATGCCTGTAGACTTTTCAGACGTTTCCGAAAAATTTATTGCTTTTTCCGGAAGTAGTTTTTCTTTTAATACAGATCCTGACGATTCTCAAAATGATGTAGGTCAATTTTTCAATGATGGATCTAATGCTTGGCAAGTTTTTGCTCTTGATTTAATACGACCAGTTGATTTAGACTTTCAAAAGACTATTTCCTTATCCTTCTATGGGTTTGATCCGAATGCACATACTATATTACTAAAGTTAGAAAATGGCACAAATCCTGATGTAGAGGTAAACCAAAATGTCCCTTCGGGAGGTGGATGGACAGATAATATCACTTTTGATTTTTCCAAAGCAGTATTAAGTTCAGATGGTGTAACATCTGTAAATGCTTCAGGCGAGTACACTCGGTTAGCCATTTTTATAGACGCAGGTCTCACTACCGCGGGAACCTACTTAATTGACGATATCAATGATGGTTCTACCGAGGTAGATGTAAATAGCATTGATATAGAATACACTAAGCTAGTATGGGAGGATGAATTTGATACACCAGGAGCATTGAACTCAGCCAATTGGCATCACCAAACTGAAGTAATTATTCCTGGTGTAGGATGGGCAAATGGTGAAATACAGCATTACACAAATCGCCTAGACAACTCATTTGTAGACAATGCCGGCTTTCTAAACATCGTAGCAAAAAAGGAAACTTATTCGGATCAAAACTTATCAAAAAATTATACTTCTGCACGATTAAATTCAAAATTTGCATTCACCTACGGTAGAGTAGATATCAGAGCAAAAATGCCCATAGAGCAAGGGACGTGGCCAGCTCTCTGGATGTTAGGCAAAAATATCAACGAAAATGGTGCATTTTGGGAGCCCAGTTTTGGTACCACTAACTGGCCTGCTTGCGGAGAAATAGACATCATGGAGCACGGAATATTTCCTGGAGAAGACATTAACTTTATCAGTAGTGCTCTCCATACCCCTTGCTGCAATAGCGGTAACCCAAATAAAGGTGGCACAATTGCTAATAATCTGGGTTCTGATTTTCATATTTACTCTGTAAATTGGTCTCCTGACCAAATTACATTTTTACTAGATGGCGTCGGTTTTTACACCTATAATCCTGCAGTTAAAGACGCAAGTACGTGGCCGTTTTTTGAAGACCAATTTCTATTGCTCAATATAGCAATGGGAGGTGTTGCCGGTAGCGTGGAATCAGGATTCACTCAAAGTGCTATGGTCATAGACTATGTGCGAGTATATCAAGAAGAAGTAGCCCGTATAGAAGCAAGTTTGAATACAACTACAAGCATTTATCCCAACCCCACAAAAGATAAAATTTATGTGACTTCTGACGTAGCTCCGAGCAGTTTAGACGTTTACGATGTTTTCGGTAAATTGATACTTAGAAAAGTACACCATACCGATAATATAAATCTAGGCTATCTAAATCCAGGTATTTACTACATTGAAATGCATTTTGATCAAGAAAAAGTAGTTAAAAAAGTAATCGTCAATTAATCGCCCTTACAATCCTTTACTCAAAAGTTAGTTTTTCTCAGCCTCCATCCTATACTCTAGCCAAGAGGATCTGCACTACGAGTAATACTTTTGCTGATAAACAGAGTTCGACCCTTCTTTTGAGATATAGGTTTTCATAAAACTTCTTCTAGGTAAGAGGTTTAACCCCACGAAAAATTAAAACTCCAAGTAGCTTTTAATCAAATTTAGGTATAACTTTATACAAAGTAAACACTATCGAGAAAACCTATCAAAGACTATATTTGAAAATAGAAAAGCCAGCTAAACCGGATAAAAATGAGTTTGAAACCAACGAAATCCCAAATTAGCTGGACGCATACAATTTTTCATAAATATCACAAAAGAGTGTAATAATTATTGACCATAAGCCACTAACCCTAAAAATGCAATAATGAGTACCGATTTCTATACAACATCCATTACGCCTTTTTCTGGAATCATTATCAAGTTGTGCAGGGCATACACCAACACGCAAGAGGATTTTGAAGATTACTACCAAGAAGTCTGTTTGCAAATATGGAGAAGTAAAGAAAACTTTCGTGCAGAGTCCGAATGGAGTACCTGGGTATATCGCATTACATTAAACGTTTGCCTGACACTACTTAAGAAAAACAAAAATAGCAGTGAGCTTTTCGCCTCGGATTCTTTGCAGTCTGAAGAGACAGAAGAAAATCACGCATTTGCAGACGAATCTCTAAATGTACTCTATGATGCTATCAGAAAATTGTCCGAAATTGACAGAGCAGTTATAACACTTTACTTAGATGAAAATTCATACCAGGAAATCGCTGAGATTATAGGAACCAATTCGAACAATATTGGGGTCAGAGTAAAAAGAATTAAAACTAGATTAAAAAAAATATTAGATGGAAAAATCAATTGAAGATATCTGGAAGGAAGGTTTTCTTAAAAGTGATGCACTAGTAGCACCAAAAATAAATAACCTCTACACGCACAAATCAATACATATCATTGACACCTTTAAAAGAATGTTTAAGATCAATTTGATTGCAATTATTGCATTCTCATTTGTCTTCTTGGTTGTATCCTATTTTTTAGGGATACCGATTATGGGTGTCATGTTCTTTGTTACACTCACAGTGCTCGTTATCATAAACAAGAGATTACTGGATAGCCTAAAGAAGATAGATAAAGGTGTAAGTAGTTATGAGTACCTCAAAGGATTTAATGAATGGATAAATCAACAAATATCCATCAATAAAAGATTTGCAACTTTCATGTACCCTATCATATTCCTATCCGTGATCATAGGATTTTGGCACAAGGATACAGAGGGCATCCCTCTAGGAGAAAGGCTTGTAGGCGAAGTTTTGAAGGGCTTCCCAAATATATATATGGTACAAGACATTCCTCTGATAGCTCTTATTGTTATCCTTTTAATTACAGGAGTGTTAGCGTTATTGGGTGGACGGATATACCAATGGGATTTAAATATAGTCTATGGCAGAATCTTCAAAAAGCTAAAAGAGCTAATGGCTGATATAGAAGAGCTAAAAGAATAATTGAATTAGAGTGTAATAATTTAAGAGTTTCTGCCACTAACCAATAAAACCATAACCAGTATGACCATAACCAAAGCACATAGCTTATTTAAAAAACTTGAATCTGAAACGAACAAAAAATCTGAACTTAAAGTCTACACTAAGTTCCTTCATATTTTGAGTAAATTGCAAAGTAGAAATTTTTCTGAAGAAGAAATCCAAGCTATAGAAAAGGAATTGGACAGTTTAGCGCTAGAATCGAATCCCAGAAGTAGTAAAAGACAGTATACTAAGGCACTCAGTAAATTTGAAACGTACCTAAAGGATACATTTTCTTTAACTACAGCTGGATATTATACCGGACTAGGAATGGCTTTAGGAATGTGTTTCGGAGTGGCCGGAGGCTCCTTAATAGACCGAACAATAGGTACCTCCTCGGGACTAGCTTTAGGTATGTTAATCGGATTATGTATTGGCCGTTACATGGACTCTCAAGCTAAAATAGCCGGAAACATGCTGTAAAGAGTACAGCGATTATAGTACTATCCACTTATCCTTACTAGATGTAGGGCATTTTATCACCCTTTTTTTTAAGTGTACTCTTTACATTTTCTGTCAGTCCGATTAGCTCAAGATTCAGCGATTTGCAAAAAATAAAAAGTTAGCCCCTACCCCATTCTTAGCTGTCACCAAAAGTATGATAGTCTTGGTCTTGATATTTTACCCAATACAGTAACTGATAATTTAAGCGATTAAACCAACGCTTTGTTAGTATAGTAGATGAGGATATAGACCACCTATACCATACCGCACAACAAGTAAAAGAATACATGAATACGTATATGATTTTAATGCATTACAAAACACCTTAAATATCCAATCAGATTTATGGACCACTATGTTGCAAAATATGAATCTCGCCCATTGAGATACCAAATCGATACACTGTACCTGACTATGTAGAATCACTATAAGATTAATTCAATGTTTTGACCAAATACTCTTATAGCTAGGTAGCGGAATCTATGACTTGCATTAAGATTTATAATTTTTCATCAATCAAACTTATACCCAAATTTTTAATCCTTATTCCATAAGATGTCAGTTTACTTTTACTTTGCTGTAACGAAAAGAAAATAAAGAACATGGAAAAAGTAGAATGTTTAATCATTGGCTCGGGACCAGCAGGATATACCGCAGCTATATATGCAGCTAGAGCAGATATGAAACCTGTATTATATGAGGGACTGCAGCCAGGCGGTCAACTTACTATAACCACAGATGTAGAAAACTATCCAGGATATCCCGATGGGATAATGGGCCCACTGATGATGGAGCACTTCAAAAATCAAGCGGTACGATTAGGTACGGATGTCCGCTTCGGTATGATTACAGCGGTAGAATTTGACAAAACAGGCGGTAATCATATAGTCACTGTAGATGGCAAAGATCAAATAGAATGTGAAAGCGTAATTATATCTACTGGAGCAAGTGCTAAGTGGCTCGGAATACCCTCTGAAACCAAGCTTAATGGTAGCGGAGTGAGTGCATGTGCAGTCTGTGACGGGTTTTTCTACAAAGGTGAAGATGTAGCTATAGTAGGTGCAGGGGATACCGCAGCGGAAGAAGCTAGTTACCTATCCAAAATATGTAAAAAAGTATATATGCTAGTGCGTAAGGACGAGATGCGTGCATCTAAGGCTATGCAGCATAGGGTGAATAACTTAGCAAACGTTGAAATTCTATACAATACTGAGACAGACGAAATATTAGGAGATACAGTCGTAGAAGGGGTACGTGTTGTCAACAACCAAACTGGAGAAAAGAGAGAAATAACCGTACAAGGCTTCTTTGTAGCAATAGGCCATAATCCGAATACAGCTATATTTAAAGAGTACTTAACTATGGATAATGCAGGATATATAATCACACATCCAGATAGTGCTAAGACAGACATCCCTGGCGTATTCGTATGCGGAGATGCTCAGGACAAAATCTACAGACAAGCAGTAACTGCGGCTGGTACAGGATGTATGGCTGCACTGGATGCAGAACGCTACCTAAGTGCTAGGGAAGCGACCTTAGAAGCATAAGTCATTATTTTTCACTTTATCATAAGCCCTCAAGTATTTAAATAATGCACGAGGGCTTATTTATTTTACGTTATGTTCAATGAAGCTGCTACCAGAAAAGATTATGGCTTTATCAGTTTACAATGTATAGGACATCTCATTACTAACCTCTGTAGTCATCATTCAAAAGGCCCACTTATACCAAAATAGACTGCAGATAAACGTATTGGAAATAAAACTATTATCAGGCGATTCAAGGTAGAAAAATTAAACGTTTCAGTATTTTCAACTTCACGCAAGAAACAGACAACCTGTTTTTATAAAAGAAGAATGCTTGTAAGATACTCTATTTTTATAGTGTGAAGAATAGTTCAACTGACGCGATACACCCAATGCATAATAAAAATATTATGTCAGTACTATTTAATGAACTGGAAATTTCTGAGAGACTCAATAATCCGATAAAGAAGCTAGTCATTATATAAGATAATGTTTTACGAACCGTCAAAAAACTTTCACAGAAAACCTTTTCTGATGTCTGAGAGACTAGTCAAACCGGCGATCTGTAGTGAAATTGAAGCATATTCTAAGATACAGAATACAATGTGGGTAACCCGGTGGTTATTCCCAAATTAATTTAGCACTACCTTTGCACTGCAATACGTAATGGGGCGACCTTCAAATATATCAAAAAAAACAAACGATATCGCCTTATCGTAAAAATAAATTAAAATAATTCTTATGAAACATTTGAGTAAGCACATCCTCGTGAGTACACTATTGGTTATATCCATAGTTGCTTCCAGTTTTGTGAACAGACAAAACGTCAAGAAGGATGAATCTGTAGTAGAAGCTACTGCAGTAGAGATTAAAAAAGAAGCACCTAATGTGGTGAAATCAAAATCAGTATTCGAAGTAGCAGATTCTATCTGCCAAGAAGCTGGTGTACCGTTTGAGCTAGTAAAAGAAATAGGCAATAACGAAAGTGGATGGAGATACATCTCCAATACGAATGGTGGATCAGACCACGGAGATCTACAAGTAATCGACGCCACCTTTTGGCACTGGTACAAGAAACTAGATCTAGAAGGCGGTAAAACGCGTAGAAACTACCTTAAAGTAGGCATTTACTATCTAAAGAACTTACACAATACGTATGGAAGTTGGGAAATGACCCGATTTGCGTATGGAAGAGGCCATTGGAGAGGACCAGAAACTTGGACTGCACTAGAGAAAAAGTTTATGGGTAAAATCGACTATACTAAGTACGATAACTAATTATCCGAAGAAGTGATTTTTCACTTGCAGTAAAAATTTAGACAAAGGGGTGGGTTTCACCCCTTTTTTTATGTTTTGATGGGAGACCTCTATTAGACGCAGCCAGTGCTCAGCTAGACCGTAATAGGCCTTAAATACATTACTCTGATCGTAGATGTGACCCGGTTCTGAGCTGACTCCATTGAGTTCGAAAATTTTAATGTTTTGCCCTGCTTCTAAATCAGCGTACGTCGGAACCTTTAAGTCGTATCTACCATAGAATACTCCATTTACCTCATCTCCCATTTTTGTAAATATGGCATTTAGCTTAGGTGTTATATGCTTATTCGCATCTATAAAACGAGTTCCTTTTATATGGTTACCTATTCTGTGAACTACGTATCTTTCCCCCATAGCAGGTACCGTATGTAATTTTTTGGGAAAGTCTCTAACTACCACCTCATAATAGATACTGTTTCTAGGACTACTTTTCAATAGGTCACCTACCGTACTCTTACCATCACCTATCACAGTGAGAAAAGCTTTTTCTGTAATAGAAGTCACTTCACCACTAGAAGCATTAGGCAGTTTACTATACAGCACTCCTAGCTCTATAGGATAGTCGATATACTCCTGCACCAGATAGTCTTCTTGAGAGTAAGAATACGCAACCATCTCCTCCAAGGTATGTATTACTCTCACATCCCTGCCTCTCTCCCCCACATTAGGCTTAAGGACCACAGGAAAATTAAACTGGTTTTCTAACAGCAACTGTTTGGCAGTTTCTGCATTCAATGTACGTTGTACATGAACTCCACGCACTTTGTACTTTTCAGGTATTAGAGCAAGTATTTCGTCCTTCTTTTCCCCAAAAAAGCCACCCATATCTATACTGGGATTAGCAGCTGTGAAGTAGAGTAATTTTCGGGTCCGCAATACCCCGAAAAAATATACTGGCATCACCGGTACAAACATTAAGTACCACGGCCAAAACTCATAGTGAGTTGCTTTATAAATGAATTTAAAAAATATGTTCAACGAAAGGTTTACGTATTACTGCAATTATAACCGTAACTATAAGCGGTATACCATAAACTTACACCTTACTATTTTATAGCATACATTTGTCAAAAGACTGATTAAAGATAAAAATCATTATGGACCAAACTAACCAAGCTGAAACACCCAAAAACAAAGCCTTACCGCTATTCATTTTGTTATTTCTAGCGTCTCTAGCACTTTCTGCTTTCTTGTTTTTTAAATATGCTAAAAATGCGGCTACCATACAGCAGCAAAGCGAAGAGCTTAAATTATCGTATGAAATCCTAGAACTAGACCGAAATTCTATTTTAAATAAGCTAGCTATTGTTGAGCAAAAACTGCAAGACCGAATCAATGAGATACTAGCTCAAGAAGACCTTAAAGAAGACCTTAGAAAGCAGCTGTTAGCAAAATCTAGAGCATTAGGAGCTGCTCGCAGTAAGATTAGTAGACTTATTACGAGTGAAGGAGGAATGGCATCATCCTCCAGTGGACCTAGAAACCTATTGGAAGCAACTAAACAAATAAAGCACCTTCGAGATAGTGTTACGTCCTACATAGCAAAAGCAGAGAGGAGTCAACAAAACTATGTAACTGCCAAAAAGGCTGCTGCTAAAACTGAGGCTTTATCACTTGTGCTATTAAAAGCACAAGACAGTGTGACACAAGAGAACAAACTATTAATTAACAAACTAAGTGCAGCAAGTTTACTTAGAGTTATAGAATTCTTAGCTACTCCTGTTCGAAACCGAAGAGGTACAATAGAGTCCACAGACAAAGCATCTAAAGTAGAACGTATTAAGTTTAGCTTTTTAGTGCAAGAATCTACTTTAATAGAAAAAGAAGACAAAGACTTGCTGATACGTATTATCAGTCCTAATGGAAGTGTACTCACGCAAAACACGAATAAATTGACGGCCAGCAAAGAACTGTTCTCACTGCGAGAGTCTATTACCTTCGATGGATCTGAAAAAGGAGTAACACTATACTACGCACAAGAAGCAGAATACAAAGATGGTGCCTACACCGCAGAACTTTGGCACTCAGGTAAAATCATAAACAGCAATAGATTTAGCTTACGCTAAATCTATAATTACCTGATTTTGAAGTAAGTATTCTAAGTTTTCTCGCTTTCGGATAAGATAAGCTTTCCCTTTATATATCATAACCTCTGCGGGTCTTAATCGGGAGTTGTAGTTGCTACTCATACTAAATCCATAGGCTCCTGCATTACTTATAGCTAAGATGTCTCCTACTCTTACCTCATTTAATCTACGGTCATAACCCAACGTATCACTCTCACAGATATATCCCACTACAGAGTATATCCTTCCTGTACCTTTAGGGTTAGAGATATTTGTAATGTGGTGATAAGCATCATACATCATAGGCCTTAATAAATGATTCTGACCAGAGTTCACCCCTGCAAATACAGTAGATGTAGTCTGTTTTACCACATTCACATCTACGAGTAACTGTCCTGCATCACTTACTAAGTACTTACCTGGTTCAAACCATAACTGCAAGTCTCTTCCGTATTCTTTGCAGAAAATCTTAAAACTCTCTACTATCTTAGCACCTATATCGTTCACATCTGTAGTGATATCTCCCTCCTTATACTTTACTTTAAATCCACTACCAAAATCCATGAACTCTAAATCATCAAATGACTTAGCTGCTTCGTATAGTAATTTAGCTCCTCTCAAGAATACTTCTGCATCTAAGATATCACTACCTGTATGCATATGCAGTCCATTTACATTGATTTTCAATGCATCTACTATTCGTTTGATATGAGGCACCTGGTATATGCTTATACCAAACTTACTATCTATATGCCCTACGGAAATATGGCTATTACCACCCGCCATGATATGAGGATTAAGGCGAATGCAACACGGAACTTTATTACCATACTCATTTCCGAAGCGTTCTAAGGTGCTCAACTCATCTATATTTATTACTAAGCCTAACTCTACTGCTTCCTTTATCTCTTCAAACGATACACTATTAGGCGTGAATAGAATCTCCTTAGGCTCATATCCGGCATATAGACCCATTTTAGCCTCCTCTATACTTACCGTATCTAGACCTGCACCTTCTTTTCTTAGTACTTTTAATATGCTGATGTTAGTCAATGCTTTGCACGCATATTTCAGGTGTACATCCACGCCCTTAAAAGCATTTTTTAGCGTATGATAATTAGCTACTATCTGATCTGCATCATATACATATACTGGCGAGCCGTGCTCTTTCACTATACTAAGCAGGTTTATTCCTCCCACTTCATAACCTTTTTGGGTTAATTTCATTTCTTCTTATTCTTTAATTAAAATCGGTACTATTGACTTACGGCAGACTGTTTTGGAATGCTGCGTATCGAGCATTGAAAGTTTCTCCAGGTTTCCCGCCTAGACTCTCCCAGTGAGCGATAATGGCCTCTACTCTATTCTCCGGATCTGGATGTGTACTTAAAAATACGGGACCACTACTTCCTCCACTATCACTTATTTTTTCAAAAAATCTGGCTGCTCCTCTGGCATCATATGCCGTAGGGTATAGATACTCTACACTTCTCATATCAGACTCAGACTCATTACCCCTGCCATATTTTAGACCTATGAGCCCTTGTGTGACTTCAGCTAATGCTCCTTTATTTTCTCCGAGTAAAACACTAAATAGCACATCTATCCCATACTGCTGCGTAAGTGCTGCTGTGCTGTGTCTCTCATCTGCATGTGCTATCTCATGTCCCATCACTCCAGCAAACTGATCCTCAGAGTCTAAGTACTTAATAATACCGGTATACACATAGATATATCCACCCGGCGTACAGAATGCATTTAGCATACTATCATCTTTTATAAGTCTAACTTGCCATTGAAAATCATCCTTATGCACCACTTTTCCTGCGTTTAATATACTATCTCGAATAGCATATAGGTATGCATATGCTGCTATATTCTGTACACTATCTAATATAGGATATGTGGCTGGATCATTTTCTATCTCTGCCGCTACTTGTGCTCCAAACTGTTTATCATCTTCTAACGAAAAGAAATTAAGACCTCCACCACCTGCTTTATCTTTGCAAGAAGAGAATATTAAGCCAAAGAGCATTAAAAATGCTGAGACTTTACATATATATTTCATTGTATTGAACATTGTAGTTATCTAAAAATAAAGAATATCAAAAGGGATAACCTATTGCAAAATTAATCGCCGTATTGTCAAATACCCATCTCTTGTCAGAAAAATCTTTTATCACCCATCTCTGCGTCTCTACTTTAGACGGATCATGGAGTGCTATACCCCAGTCTGTACGGAATACTACATAAGTCAAATCAAAGCGAAGTCCCAGTCCACTGTTAAGTGCTATTTCTTTATAAAACCGATCAAACTGGAACTGGCCATTTTCAAAATTAGGCTCCTCCCTAAATGTCCATATATTTCCAGCATCTATAAACATAGCCCCATCCACGTACTTATTTATGATGTCAAATCGAAACTCTGCGCTACTTAGCAGTGAAAATTCGCCAGTTTTCTCTATGCTGATAGCCGTAGTATTATCACTGTAGCTACCGGGTCCTATAGTCCGTGGTCTCCATGCACGTAAATTATTACCTCCTCCTACAAAGAATCTTCGCTCAAAAGGTAAAAACAAGGTATTTCCATACGGTAATCCAGCTCCTGTATAGATGCGATATGCCCAAGCATTATTTTCATCTATGACATGATTATAGGTGATATCTATATCGCTTCGTGCGTACTGAGAATACTTCACACCGTTGATCTCCTTATTCGTGCCAATCTCATTAGTGAATAAATTAAAATATAGATCTACTAGATTACCAGATAGCTCTACAGCATTAGACCTTACCTGCCAATATTTGGACTTAGTAGCATCCTTATTGGTCCAATAAAAAGTTGCAGTAGGACCCAAAATTATGTTGTTAGTAAGGAGCTGATTCGTATACGTTTGTGTAGCTAAATCAAGCGAGGCTAAAAAGCCTGGTTCTGGGACTGCCTGATTAATACTAAGTCTCAAAGGGGTAATACCATACGAAAATCTCCCCTTAGAAAAAGCGTAGGTAAAACTAAATGGAACTACGTTTCGGGTAAAGTTGACATTTCGCTCATGCAAAAAAGAAGCATTGAACTTGGTACTTTTTTTCACAAATACCGCACTAAAGTTCTTTCGCTCAAAATAAAGTAAAGAGGGAATCACAAGCTCCATATTTATGCTTTGTCTAAAGCTATTAATGGGTTTTTGATTGTCGTTTTTAAGTTGCGTCTCTAATGCTGTGAGAGATGTAATATTGAACGTCTCTGCCCCACCAAAAACATTTCTATTTGCTAAGGTAAGATTGTTGGCCAAACCAAAACTCTGTTCTAGATTATCAGCTTGTATACCACCACTCTGACCAGTAAGTATCGCCTGTGGTTCCCATATAAAGTCATGCTTAGGTGCCGTCTGGAGTATTATCTGAGCCTCTAGCCTATTCAGGCTATCACTCTTAGAAGGTGAAAACCGAATCGTCACGAAATTAAATAAACCCATAGAAAGTAAATTACTGTACGTCTTTTGTACTTTACTAGCATCGTATATATCTCCGGGCCTGAAGATGATACTTTTACTGAGAGCCAATGGTTTTATGTAATAGCTTCCTTCTATAAACTGAAGGCCTCTAAAGTAGAGAGTATCTGTACTAGTAGCGTCACCTATAAGTATACTTATTTTATCTATAGTCTGCTGGTAATGCGGCTCTAAGTTCTTCTTATTCCTAATATTTACCACTACGTCTGCCCGATGCTTCACCTGATTGGTATCCACTTGAAAATCTATAAATGAGCTATTGAAATAATAAAATCCTTGATTCCTTAGTAAATCGTTAATGCGTGATCGCTCTAGCTCTATTTTTTCAAAATCCAGTCGCTGACCTATTTTTATCCTTTGCTGTTCTACTGCAGTAGATAGTACCTGCTCTATAGCTAGAGAAGGTGAGTTATATAGTAAAGTCCTTATAGTTTGATACTTACCTAGATTTACACTATACGTGACACCTGCTCTTTTCTTAAAAAAATTCTTAGGTGTAACGGTATAGCTCACCTTATTATCAAAGAAACCCTCACTAAAGTAATAATCAGACAATTTAATAGCCGAAATATTCATTTTAGAGGAATCTATGAGCACTGGAGCTTCACCTACTTTCTCTGCCAACCTGCGTAACCACCGCTGCTTCTTGCGTATGCCTAATCCCTTATTACCATACTGATATGCCCATAGATGAAACTTAATAAACCCTATTAACTCTCGGTTTGGCTTCTGTTTTAGACTATTCCTCTCATCAGACAAGTCAATATTTTTACCCTCAGTACGGTCTATCTTGTTATTCACAAGCAACAGCTGACCTTGAGGTACCAGACGCGTAATATTACAAGCCGCCAAGCTCATAAATACCCAAAGTATGAGACAATATTTTAGTTTTGTAATCAAAATAGTAAGATCCATTGGCTAGCAAGGCAAAATTAAAACAGTACCAGCAACTTCAATCTAAAAAGTTCAGACAAAAGTATGGTCTATTTGTGGTAGAAGGACTAAAATCTGTAAACGAATTAGCCGCAAGCGACTGGCCGCTGGAGACTATACTGTGCACTCCCGCTTTTTTAGAGCGATATGGAGACAAAATGGAATTTAAATTTGACCTTATCAGTTCAGAAGAATTTGCCATAACATCTCACTTAGCTAATCCCCAAGAAGTACTAGCCATAGCTAAAATCGTAGAACGAGATACTCCAGCATCTAGCTGGCAGATAGCCCTAGACGGCATTAATGATCCTGGCAACCTAGGCACTATTGTACGTATAGCAGACTGGTACGGTATCAACACTATATACTGCAGTAGCAATACTGTAGATTTTTATAACAGTAAAGTGATACAGAGTACTATGGGTTCATTTCTAAGAGTGAATGTGATCCACGGTGACCTTAAAGAACTATTAGCGGATAAAGAAGTGTATGCTACCTTACTAGATGGCGAGAATATCCGAACTCTCACTAAACCCGCTGGAGGAGTGCTGCTCATAGGCAATGAAGCCAATGGTATAGAAAAAGAAACCCTAAATAACGTAAAGCACACACCAATCACTATACCCGGCAATGGCAATACTGAAAGTCTCAATGCGGCTATGGCAACAGCTATTTGCTGTGAGCGATTGATTGGGTAATAATCAAACAACCGTTAGATTACTGCGGAAATTACACCTTCACATATCACATCATTCTGTTATTCAATAATTTTTGCAAGCCTTTACTCAGAGAGCTAAATAAGTGCTATACGTCTTTGTGAAGACAAGTGAATTCCTCTTATTTTATTGATAATCAAACCTTAATCTTAGTATTAATTTTAAACTTTAACTTATTTTACTACCTTTGCACCTAATTTTAGCAGCGGAGCACCACTGTCAAGATAATTTTCCTTAGTCGAATGAGGATTTAGAAAATGTGCTCTATGCTATACTAAACATATAGAATAACAATGAGTACATTTAAAGAAATGGGCTTAAAATCAGAGATTTTAAGTGCCATAGAAGAGTTGGGGTATGAAACTCCAACAAAAATCCAAGAGCTAGCATTACCTAAAATCTTAGAATCTAAGCAAGACCTTATCGCTTTTGCACAGACAGGTACTGGTAAAACAGCGGCCTTCAGTCTTCCTATCCTGAATCAGATAGACACTAGCAAACAAGGTATCAAGTGCATCATACTAAGTCCAACTAGAGAACTTGGTCTGCAGATAGCAGATGACATCAAGAAATACAGTAAAAACATACCTGGTTTTAAGGTAGTAGCTGTATACGGTGGAGCAGACATCACTAGCCAGATCAGAAACATAGAGCGAGGATGTGACGTAGTAGTCGGCACACCAGGACGTACACTAGATCTTATCAAGCGTAACCGACTAAACCTAGAAGGTGTCGAATTCCTTGTACTAGATGAGGCAGATGAGATGCTAAGTATGGGTTTTGCAGAAGACCTAGACGCTATCTTAGCAAACACACCTAAAGAAAAACAAACACTTCTATTCTCAGCTACTATGCCACCAGATATGGTGAAGCTAAGTAGAAAGTATATGACTGACCCTGCTGAGATATCTGCAGGCAGCAAGCAGGAAGCAAATACAAGTGTAACACACCTGTACTACAAAATAAATAACAGAGACCGCTATCCGGCACTGAAAAGAGCAGTAGATGTAGCACCGGATATCTATGGTATCATTTTTTGTAGAACTAGAGCTGAGACTAAAGAAGTAGCAGAGCGCCTATCAGAAGATGGATACAACACAGATGCACTTCACGGAGATCTATCTCAAGCACAACGTGACCATGTGATGGGCAAGTTCAGAAACCGTTCACTTCAACTACTCGTAGCTACTGACGTAGCAGCTCGTGGTTTGGATGTAAACGAACTGACTCACGTAATCAATTTTAAATTACCAGATGAGGATGCTGTATATGTTCACCGAAGTGGTAGAACTGGTAGAGCTGGAAAGGAAGGTATCTCTCTTACATTACTTACAGGTAATGAGGAGAAAAGACTACGTTACCTAGAGAAAAAAATAGGTCGTAAGTTTGAGCGTGTAGATATACCAGGAGGTAAAGAAATATGCGAAAAGCAACTTTTCAACCTGATAGACAATATTAAGGAAACTGAGATAGCAAACAGTCATATGGAGAGCTTCTTACCTCAAATCTTCGCAAAATTCGAAGATATGACCAAGGAAGAAGTAATTACCAAAATAGTAGGAACAGAATTCAATAGATTCTTAGAATACTATAGAGATGCTCCAGATCTTAACAAAACATCTGACAAGCGTGAGCGAGACAGAAATAGAGATCAAGATAACAACAGATCTGACGATAGAGGCGGCAGAAGAGAACGCGGAGATAGAGATAGAGGCGGAGACAGAGGCGGAGAAAGACGTGAACGTAAGGATCACACAACTGCTGAGAACATGACACGTTACTTCATAAATCAAGGTAATAAGGACGGAATGAGTCCTAAGATCCTGATGGGAATGATTAACAGTAACCTAGGAGGAGCTACACCTGCTATGGGTCAAATAGAAATCATGAAAATGTTCTCCTTCTTTGAGATGGAGAGTGGTCATACTTCAGACCTTCAACGTGCTGCTAAAAACATGGACTTCAACGGTAGAGAAATATCGATAGAAGAAAGTTCTCCAAAACCAAGTGGTGGAGGAAGAGAACGAAGCGACCGTGGAGACAGAGGTGGTGACAGAAGAGACAGAGGTGGTGATAGAGATAGAGGAGGTGACAGAGGTGGACGCAGCGGAGGTGCCAGAGAGCACCGAGGTAGCTCTAGCAGAAGCGGCGGAAGCCACGGGGCTAAGCGAAGAACACGCAGCTAAACCATACACATTCATATAAAACACAAATGCCTCGCATCTTTTAGATACGAGGCATTTTTTTGTATGTTAAGAATACTTTTATCGCCAATCTTTTAAAATCGAGTAACTACACCAACATTAAAAAGTGAAAAATTTTCTGCAATAGCCCAAGAGCTCACCACTCCAACATTTCTAATTGGGAAATATTTTAATTCCATACCAACTTGATAATTCAATGAGCGTTGTGTGTCTACAGTAAACAATTCGTCGCCACCAAAGGTCCTAAATCTCATCTACAGAAGGGTGACCAACTATGATTGTACCATTATAAAACATGGGTATACTGCTTAAATCTGTTTTTTCAAACTTCTTTTTCCATAGAATAGGAGACGTATTGTCCACTGGTTTGGGTGGACAATCATCTGGTTTGCAGCTTACTAAATTAATAGTAAGTAGGATACTTAAAAATAGATTCATTACTTGTTTCATTTAGTAGTTATTTAGGTGTTCTAAAAAACATTCCAAATTTTCCTTCATATAAATCTTTAAATAATATTTCAGCATTCGGGCTATTTCTCTCTTGGAAGTGATTGTCTCCAGGCGTTTTTTCAACATTATTTGGATCGCCCCCTAGGAAGGCTACCATACTTTTTTTTCGAAGCTAGACCGCCTGAAGGGTAAAAGGTTTGTAGTTTATGAGTTGGTTTAATAAAGAGTACATTAAAGTTAAGACCAATTGCATAAAATGACCTCTTCAATTGTAATTAGCATTAACTTTATATTTCATATTACTCCTTATCTTTTTTCAAATTAAGAAGCTTTCCAATTATTCTTATTGAGTACACCGGGAAATTATCAGAGATAGATAAAGAACCGCTAACACCCATAAGTTTAAATGGATAATACTTTACCTCTAACCCAGCCTGAAAGTTTAGAGAGGATGTTTTTTCGTCCCTGCCCACCCCAGGACCCAGTGATGGGGTATAAAAAATTTCATAATCATGAAATGACTGGCCAACTCCAAATTTCCCATACAATTCAAAACCCTTAACAATTTCATTGCCAAAAAGCAGCCCAACATTATAACTATTTGACTTTGAGTAAAAGCTATGTACTGTTCTATTTTCTATTTTTCCATTAAAAACATCAAACGGGATCCATTCTGTTGACCTAAATTGCTGACCTAAACTAACGTCAGCAAAGACCCCTACATTTTCTTCCTTAAAGTGATAAGAGACTCCTAACATCGGAGACACTGTGTGATTAAATTCACTAATATACGTTTTAGATTGTATTGGCACTGATTTCAAACCATATGGAAATGCCCCGAGTCCAAAAGAGTATGATAGATTTTCGAAATGAAAATTACTCTCATTTTGTGCTCGTGTAAAAAAACTACAACAAACCAAAGCTACTGTTATGACAACAACATTTACTTTCCTTCTCATATCACTTCATATACTTAGGGTTCAAACAATATAAATAACTCGCATCACTGGTATAGATATTCCCATTAGTAGGATGACTCGCTACCGGAAATAACCATGCTCCATATTCTGGATTCCAATCATCAATAAGCTTTTCGCCGGTATTGGCATCTATACCAAATAACCCGGCACTACAAAACCATATCGTATCATTATGCACGGTAAGTAAACTAGGTGACGCTTCGGTATCAGGATTGTACCAGATCCGCTCACCAGTCTCCTTATTCACGGCATGCATTCCATCGTTTCCTTGCTTAGCGATGAGTTTATCATCTACAATTAAAATCTCTGATGTTTTTTCAGTGTATGTAGGTCCATCTTGAAAATCAAACTTTTTGTACTTGATATTCTCATCTGTTGTTTCTAGAACCTCAGCCTCTATATCAACGCCATCTCTCTTAGTTATAATGTCCTGAGCAAATGTCAAATAGGATAAACTGGCACAAAATAACAAAACAAAACTTCTGCTGGTCATAATACGAATATACCATTTACATATCACTGACAGTAAACCATCGGGTTATATACCCATTCTGGGGCAGACTACCTTATACAGCAGGATTGGCAGCTATTCAGAAGTCCAATTAGTGTAGCAAGTGTAGAAGATGTAGCTCCGAACAACAAAGTTTTTTCCGCACCAATTAGTGCAAAAAGTGAAAAAAGTGACCCCAAAAAATAACTTTTATTTTTTACAGAAGATTGGATTGATGACGTTGCCGAATTAGAAAAGTATTTTAATAGCATTGAACTACCTAGTAGACCTATAACAATAAACGGATGCTGCGTTGTGAATGACTGCTTACTATTTATTGACAGCAGTCAAAGCAAAGAACTATCATTTGAGACAGGCAGAGACAGAAGGTAGCCCCTACAGCTATATTTCGGTAGCTAAACGTTTGGGGGGTATAAACTCACAGCAAAGCGAGTGCCTATATACCTTGCACAACTAGCAGACATTAAAAATAGATTTCAGATATTTAGACCTCTTAGGTTCTATATACATCTCAAGCAACTACCTGCAAAAGGAAAACCAATAATTTAAAGAGGTAGGGGGTACTTGCTTCATTCGCTACATCCAGATTATTTGGCTTTTTGCTATGCGCTACCTAGCACCTGCTGTAGCTACTACTGTAGCTACTACTGTAACATCCCTAGTGCTTATGTCTAATCCTTTAATACTTGCTAACGTGATACGTATTAAGGGTGCGAGTGCTTCCTATGCGCTTCCTACTATAAACAAAGAACCCTATAAACATTTTGTTATCAGATACTTATAGGGTCTTAGTAAGTAGAGGCTTTGCTCCTATTATCTAACCTTTGACTTACGATTTAGACAAACCAAATATATAGGTTCGATAAATCGCATCGAGTAGCCCGTAGGAGAATCGAACTTCAGAATTCATATGAAATATGACCAAACATTCGAATTGTGTCTTTAACAAAAAACAACTAGTAGCTACCTCCTCACCCCTTGCCTATCCAAGCTTCTACGATACGCAGCTGCATTCCGATTATGCTCTGCTAGTCCATTGGCAAAGGCATGTCTCAGTGATCCGTCTGGCTTAGCACACATATAATAATAATTATGTTTCCTAGGTGCTATAGCAGCCTCTATAGCACGCTTATCTGGACAGAAGATAGGTCCTGGAGGTAAGCCTGCATTGAGGTACGTATTATACGGATGTGCTTTTTTTAAGTCTACATAGAGTAGTCTGCGTCGCTCCCCCTTGCCTACTACAAACCATATCGTAGGATCTGCTCCTAGTGGAATACCTTTATGTATTCTATTGAGATATAATCCAGCTATGGTAGGCATCTCATCCGCAAATATTGCTTCACCATCTACTATACTCGCTAGTATCACAGCCTCCTTAGTGGTCAGTCCCTGTACTTTGGCTTTGGCTTTTCTGTCAGCAGTCCAGTACGTATTGTATTCATCTACAAACCTGAGTATGGCTTTGTCCGCGGTAGTAGCCCAATTAAAATGATAGTGATCTGGTAAAAAAATACTCCACTTATTCTCATCTGTGAATCCATTTTCTTGCACCCAAGCACCATTCATGGCTTTCACTACTTCACCTTTACTGGCTTGTAGGTTATCGGCTAAGTAGTTAAGCACACTATCGCGTGTCATCTCACTTTTTATTTTGACAATGACCTTCTCCCATTTCCCAATTCTCAGCTTTCTGACCAGTTCTAGATTACTCATGCCATCCGATATTTTATACCGACCAGGTTTGTACTTATTAGGGAGATTAGCCTGCTTTGCTACTAAATCAAAAGTAGACTTATTCGCTATCAACTTATTGACAGAGAGATTAAGAAGTACTTGCTCGTAGCTATCATCCGTTCGGATATAGAAATACTCACCATCAGAGGAGTTCGTATTTCCTGAGAATAACACATAATATGCTCCTGCTAAGGCGAAAAATCCTAAAAGAAGGAATACACCAAAATATTTTCGTTGCTTTTTGTTCAAATCTCGAATTACTTGGCACAAATAAAGCAAAGTTTAGTATTAGATTTGCCCTGCATAGGATGAAGCTAGCAATAATAGGATATGGAAAGATGGGTAAAACCATAGAGCAAGTGGCTCTAGACCGCGGACACACCGTAGTAGCTCGTATAGATAATCCTAATTTTACACCTGCGGAAATAGCACATGCAGATGTGGCCATAGAGTTTACCCAGCCAGATTCAGCTAAAGGGAATATCCTTAAATGCTTTGAGGCAAATGTACCCGTAGCAGTAGGCACTACTGCATGGTACGAAGACTACGATGGAGTAGCTGAGATAGCTAAAGCTGAAGGTAAAGCACTCTTCACCGCTACTAATTTCAGTATAGGTGTCAATATTCTTTTTCACCTGAATAAGCAGTTAGCAGCTGTTATGAATGATTTTGATGAGTACAATGTCACTATGACGGAAACTCATCACTTAGAAAAAAAAGATCACCCAAGCGGTACAGCCGTAACCTTAGCTGAAGGCATACTTGCTCAGCTTGATAGAAAAAAGAAATACATTGGTCTGCTAGAGGGACAATCTGAAGATATAAGTGCGTTTGATTTGCACATAGAAAGTAAACGAGAACCAAATGTACCCGGAGATCACGCCATCACATACAGTAGCGATATAGACGATATTACAATCCGTCATACTGCAAAAAGCCGTATGGGCTTTGCCAAAGGAGCTGTGATAGCTGCTGAGTGGCTCATAGATAAAAAAGGGGTGTTTGGGATGAATGATTTACTCAACTTTTAAGAAATAAAAAAAAGAATGAAAATTAACTTCAAAGAAGACTGGAAACTGCTCAGTAAGCGAGCTGCTATATTTTACATAGTCTTCAGTATAGTCAACCTGCTTACCTTCATATTACTACTTACTCAGACAGCTGCTGGATTCTTCCCACCACTGATCTATTTTGTATTTTGGCAAGTAGCTATATGGGTGTACTATATGTTTCGCTATAAATATAGAAATAAAGTATCTGGAGGCGAATGGATAGATGCAGGTATGTTTGCCATACTCGCAGCTACGCTAATTCGTACCTTCTTCATAGAAGCCTATCAGATACCTACCTCTTCTATGGAAAACTCGCTACTCCGCGGAGACTTCCTATTCGTAAGTAAAATAAACTATGGCCCACGTGTGCCGAACACACCTATCTCTTTTCCTTTTGTACATCAGGAGCTTCCATTAGTGGGAGGGAAATCATATTCTGAGGCCCTTACTCTTCCGTATTATCGCCTACCAGGTTTTGAGGATATAGAGCGAAATGACATCGTAGTATTTAATTATCCTGAAGAGCGCATAGATCGCAATACTTTTGCTCACCCTACAGATAAGAAGACCAACTATATAAAAAGATGTGTGGCTATAGCTGGAGATACACTTACACTAAAAGATAAAAAGTTATTTATCAATGGGGTACCTGCTCGTCAAGCAATACACGGCAAAACATCCTACGTAGTGCAGATGAGCACCGTATTATCGCTCAAAGACTATCAAAAACTAGACATTAGTGAAGTAGAACCCGCTCGCGGTGAAGGCTCATACCTTATGCAACTCACTGAGCAAAACCTAGCAGACCTTAAAGAAGTGCCCGGAGTCATAGACATTCAGGAAGTAATGAATGACTTCAATGCCGCTTCGACTCTTCCCAAATACTATCAACAACTCAAGTGGACCGCAGATAACTTTGGTCCGATGTACGTACCCAAAAAAGGAGCTATTATCGCTTTAGATTCTCATAACTACCAGATATACGGTGAGGTAATACGTCTGTATGAAGATAACCCAGAATTCAGATTTGTAAACGGTACCTTTTATAACGGCACCGAGGTAATCACCGATTACACTTTCAAAATGGATTACTACTTTATGATGGGAGACAATAGACACCACTCTGCAGATTCTAGATTTTGGGGTTTTGTGCCTGAAGATCACGTAGTAGGTAAAGCTTCATTTATATGGATGAGTATAGAGCCAAATGAGAATAACACATTGCACCAAAATCCAGACAATAGAGCTCAGTATGAGAGAAACAAATCATTCGTGCTAAGCAGAATCCGCTGGAGTCGTATTTTTAATAGAATACACTAGTGCCAAGTAAGAAAGACTTACGCATTGTATTTATGGGAAACCCCGAGTTCGCTCGGTACCACCTAGAGAAAATAATCGCTGCTGGATATACTATAGTGGCAGTGATCTCTGCACCAGACAGGCCTGCTGGCAGAGGCATGAAGCTACTGTCTACTCCTGTGACTGCGTATGCTAGAGAGCAAGGAATCCCTTGTCTACAGCCGACTAACTTAAAAAACACTGACTTTCTCGCAGAGTTAAAGAGCTATAAAGCAGACCTTCAAGTAGTGATAGCATTCCGAATGCTACCAGTAGTAGTCTGGGATATGCCCCCACACGGAACCTATAATCTGCACGCTTCACTCCTACCACAGTATAGGGGAGCTGCTCCTATTAATTGGGCAATTATAAATGGAGAATCAGAGACTGGTGTAAGTACCTTTAAACTGATGCACGAGATAGACACGGGAAATCTATTGATACAAAAAAGATGCATAATACTTCCAGAGGACAATGCGGGTGCGCTTCACGATAGATTAATGCACCTTGGAGCAGATGCTATACTCAATACGCTCGAGATGCTAATCAAAGACCAAGTAATGGAAACTCCGCAAGATAACTCATTAGCACTAAAATATGCACCCAAGCTATTTACAGAAAATACTGTCATTGATTGGACTGCAAATGGTGAACAAATCATAAACTTAATCAGAGGTCTAAGCCCTTATCCAACAGCACATAGCTCCTTTGATGGAAAAAAGCTACAGGTATACCAAGCGAGTTATGAGGCGTTAGTGCATTCTTATTCAGCAGGTACATTCGTATCTGATGGTAAAAAATATATTAAAGTAGCAGTAAAAAACGGATTCATACATCTACAGCAGATAAAGCTTCAAGGTAAGAAGGTGATGCCTGCTAAAGCACTGCTAAATGGCTACGACATTAGTCACCTGCAACTACCAAGTGAGTAAGTACTAATTCTATACTTTACTCACCGCCCTATCTTTGTATAATGCAAAAAAATTGGGTACTAGTGCTCTCTTTCTGGTTTCTGTGTACTTCCTATGTGTTTAGTACGGATAAAAGCGTAAAGATAGAAGTCTCTTCCGCCTCCGCAGGGTTATTATCTCCCTACCTCACCTATTCTATGACTCTGGATAGTGAAGAAACCTACCACATAGACGCTGGTCAACTGTTCACCGCCATAAAAATCACTTCTGCTGATACCCTGTCAAATCAAATTTATCTAACTCTAGAAGAAAATACATACCATTTTGGCACTCTGATAACTGATGAAACTATAGATATCCCACCATCTTTTATTATTCCATTAAACCCCTCACGCTATTTTAAATTAAAAACTAGAAAACCAACTACTGTAAAAATTGAGCTTTTTTATGCTCCGAGAATAGAGATACCGGCTACTGTAAATAAAAATAAAAAAGAACGCTGTGAAAAACCAAATACTATTCCTTCATCCCAATGGAGAAAAGGGCTGCCAGACCCTAAACCAGGGCGAGTAACTTCTGAAGTAAATCATTGTATTATCCATCACTCGGCTGGTAATACGGCAGATACTAACTATACCAATATCATCCGTAACATCTACCTGCTCCATACGGAGAGTAATGGATGGGATGATATAGGCTATAACTATATGGTAGCAGGAAATGGTCAAATATATAATGGCAGAGACCCTCAAGGAGCAGGAGACGAAGACAATATCCAAGGAGCTCACTTCTGTGCTAAAAACAGTGGTACAATGGGTATTTGCCTATTGGGAAATTATGAGATAGACACACCGTCCATCTCACTCATAAAGAGTGTAGAGAAACTCCTAACTTGGAAACTTTATAAGGAAAATTTATCAGCTAAAGACTCAAGTATTCACCCGCCAAATAGCTCCAAATATCTAGCTACAATCGGACAGCATAAGGACGGATGCACTACACTATGCCCAGGAAAAAATACTACTAATCTCATCACAGATATACGGAATAACGTACAAGAAAACCTGGATAAGTGTGCCAATATAGTGTCTGTATCAGAGCCTCTTAACAGCCACTACCTGAAAATCTATCCTAATCCATCAGATGGACGATTTTTTGTAATGTCAGATGATAAAGCTAACCTCACACATTATGAGTTAATAAGCTATGAAGGCGAAAGTTTTGGCAGAGTTTCATTAGCTAAAAATGGCATGATAAGGCTGAATGCTGCCACAGGACTATATTCTTTAGCACTCTGGAGTAACAACTCTCTAATCTTCATAAAAACAATAATAGTCCAATAGCCTATTTGAAAAGGTCTGATTACAAGGCCTAACTATGTTGACTATACTTTCATTTTAACTACCTTTGCAACCGATTTACGGTATGTGGGAGAAAATTGCCAACACTATTCTAAGAAATAGACTATCACTGATCATCTTTTTGGTGATTATGACTGGGTTTATGCTATATAAGACCTTGCAAGTACAGCTAGCTTATGATAATCCAAAATTCATCCCAGATGATGATAAGGACATGGTTGATTACCAAGAGTTCAAAAAAACCTTTGGTGATGATGGCAGTGTAATGGTGGTAGGTATAAATACCACCAAATTAAGAGAACTAGATTTTTTTAATGCGTGGTATGATCTCACACTAGATTTAGACACTACGGATAACATCAAGCAAGTACTATCTATTACTAACCTGAAAGTCTTAGATAAGCGAATAGTCTTAGATACCTTTGAAGGATACGCCAGTGAGAAGGTAAGCCTATTCCCTCAAAACTTCATCCAATCTAAACCCAAAACTCAGTCTGAACTCGATATTATTTTTACAAAGGTTAATGATCTACGTTTTTACGAGGGACTATTGTTCATAGACAGCAGCGACTTCTCTCTAATGGCCATCACATTAGAAAAAGGAATCCTAGATACCAAAGAACGAGTTCAATTCGTCAATGATATAGAGAAAAAAATAACAGATGTCTGTGCTAAGCACGAAGTAACTGTACATTTCTCTGGTTTACCATTTATACGGACTAAAATGTCTCAAATGATTAAGCAAGAACTAGTGAGGTTTACTTTGGTATCTATGGCTCTCACCTCACTGATTTTACTCTTCTTTTTTAGAAGCTTTCCTACTTTAGCTTTGTCCCTTCTCACAGTGGTAATCGGTGTAATATGGTGTATGGGTATTTTAGTCCTTTTAGGATTTAAGATAACCATGTTTATAGGCCTGCTGCCACCCCTCATAGTAGTTATAGGAATAGCTAATTGCATATATCTGCTTAATAAGTACCACGAGGAATATAGAAGTCATGAAAATAAGATAAAAGCTCTCCAACGTGTGATATCTAAAGTTGGACGTGCCGTTCTATTTACGAATCTGACTACCGCAGTAGGATTTGGAGTATTTGTACTCACTGGAAGCTCAGTTTTACAAGAATTTGGTATGACTGCTTTCTTAGCTATTATGGCTGTATTCTTGATTTCTATCATACTGATACCCGTACTATTTAGCTATCTACCTGCACCCAAAGAAAGACACACAAAACACTTGGACTATAAGTTTCTCAATAGCCTTATCGACAAACTTGCAATCCTAGTACAGACTAAACGAAAACAAGTCTATATCACCACCATAGCTATAATCACCATATCCTTTGTGGGTATGGCAATGCTTAAAAATGTTGGCTATATGGTAGATGATATCTCAAAAACAGATAAGCTATATCTAGACTTGAAATTCTTTGAAGAAAACATCAATGGTGTAATGCCGTTTGAGATAGTGGTAGATACAGAAAAACCACAAGGAATTTCTAATGTAAGAACACTGCTCAATATTGACTTACTCGAACGTGAACTGACGAAATATCCAGAGTTTAGTAAACCTGTAAGTATTTCCCAGACGATGAAGTTTCTAAATCAAGCGTATTATGATGGAGACCCAAGGAGATATAGACCACCAAGCGTTCTGGACTTGAGTAGCATTATGGATGCCGTACCACAGGGCAATAACAATACTAATCTTATTAATAGCCTAGTAAGTGAAGACAAAAGCAAAGCTAGAATCAGTGTACAAATGGCCGATGTAGGTAGCGTTAAAATTAAAGAATTAAGAGAAGAAGTGAGTCTACTAGCCGATACTATATTTAATTTTCGTAAGAAAACAGCATATAATTTCACAGATTCAATAATAGCCATAGACTTACTAGATACGGTAAATTCTATATATGACACTACGTACTATAGCTACCCGACCGTAAGCTATACAGCGTTAGATAGTAATAATAAGACCGACCTTTCCATCACAGGTACTAGTGTGATTTTCTTAAAAGGAAATGATTACCTCATCAGTAACCTACTAAAAAGTCTATTCATCGCTTTTCTTATCATTTCACTACTTATGGCGAGTATTTTTAAATCGCTAAGAATGATACTGATTTCTATGATTCCTAACCTCATTCCGCTGCTATTTACAGCAGGTGTTATGGGTTTCTTTGGAGTGAACTTCAAGCCTAGTACTGTACTAGTATTCAGTGTAGCTTTTGGCATAGCAGTAGATTTTAGTATTCATTTTCTTACTAAATATAAGATGGAGTTAGCCCATTCTGCTTCCATAGCTGAGGCGGTAAGTAAAGTGCAAAAAGAGATAAGTACCAGTATGATTTATACCGCCGTTATCCTCTTTTTTGGATTTATAATCTTTGTTTTTTCTGATTTTGGAGGCACTATAGCACTCGGACTATTTACAGCACTTACACTTCTTATAGCATTATTCAGCAACTTGATATTATTACCTTGCCTCCTGCTATCTTATGACCTTGCTCAGGAAAAAGAGAAATCGTCAAAGTCACTTTAGTGGTATTCTGAATTTGCAGTATAATTACAACTAGCATGGTCCCCATTGAAAAATTAGACTCACACACAGCTGTAAGCTCGTGGCTAGCCAAATATGGTAATGATATGTACTCTTGGGCTTACTACAAGACTAGTAGCAAAGAGACCGCAGAGGATCTTGTGCAGGATACTATGATATCCGTGTATAAATCCTATGAAAAATACAAACCAGGTAGTAATCCTAAAACTTGGCTTTTTACTATTCTCAATAATAAAATAATTGATTACTACCGCAGTAGTAACACTCAGAAATCCGTAAACCAAACCACCTTACAAGGGAATAAGCTAGATGATGATAATTTTGATAGCAACGGACTTTGGAACAAAGCACAAGAGCCACTTTGGGGCAATACTGAAGAGCACCTTCTAGATAACCCAGACTTTCTGGCAGTAATGGAATCGTGCATAGAAAACCTACCGCCAAATTGGAAAGGCGTGGTACTCGGAAAATACTTTCATCATAAGAAGGGATCACAGATTTGTAAGGAACTTGGGATCACATCGTCTAACTTATGGCAGATGTCCCATAGAGCAAAACTCCAGCTAAAAGAATGTTTAGAAGCCAACTGGAAAAATAAGTAAGATGAATCCTCTAATGAAAATAGCAATGGTATCTTGCAAGCAAGCTGCTATGCTGGGTGCTAAAGCGTCATTCAACGCTCTTACAGTATTTGAAAAAATGAAGCTAAAGATGCACGTTAAAATGTGTGTTGCATGCCAGTCTTACAAAGCCAATAGTGAACTTATAGACGAAGCTGTCGCCAAAATACTAGAGCAAAAAGAAAAACAAGAATTATCTCTGAGTGCTGAGCAACGCAAGAAAATTTTAGACGCTATTCAATAGAATAGCTTGAAAGGTTCTGCAATATTCTGCGTAATATCATCTCTAGAAACAACTAAGATGAAAAAAATATTTTTAATTTTAATACTAGGAGTCTGCTTTGCAAGTTGCAAGTCTACCACCAAAACTACCAATACTACAGCAGCTAACAGCATTAGCTGGTCTAGTACCGCTACGTTAGCAGAAGCTAAGCAAAGTGCTACAGAAGTGGGTAAACCCATATTTATAAATCTAAGTGCTGTATGGTGCGGGTATTGTAAAAAAATGAAGAAGAATATATATACGGATGCGGCAGTAGCTCAGGCTATGAATGCAGGTTATATTCTTAGCGCTTTGGATGGAGAAAAAAGTGAGGATGCTGAGCTAGTCAGTAAATTAGGCATTAATGGTTTCCCTACTCTATTGATACTAAATGCTCAAGGAAGTGTCCTTAAGAGAAATACCGGGTATCTCAATACCAAACAGTTACTTAACTTTTTGAAGAAATAGACTCCAATATTAGAGTGAAGTGAGACTGGTTTATTACTCTCTCTTTACAGTTACTAGAGGTACACTTCCGTACGCAGCAGCCACTTCTGTAAAGCTACTCCAATAACTTCCTATTATCTTATTACTCTTACTTAACATCATAAGATCCACTAAAGCCTGTTGTATCCCTTCTGGCTTATCACGTTTCAGCTGGGTAGGATAGAAGTATAAATAATCTCCAAACTTCCTCTTAATTAGTTCAGCTTCATCTAAATCATCTGTAGCTAAATAGATAGCACTATCAGAGATACCCTTTAATTCTATTTCTAAATTTTCAATGAATAGTTCAGTAGGGCTTTGTGTTATAGATACTAAATTATCTCCTCTGCGAATATATGCACCTATAAATACTGGACCCATCTTTTCAATTCTATTGCTGCAGATGTCAAGTATGTGCTGCTTAGGCAGTAAAAAAGACACAAAACTGAGGTCACCGTAAAAATGCTCGCAAGTATTAACATATATTGTTTCGGCATCCCTAATTAGCTTCACTAAATCACTCTTTAGCTTACCCAATTCTCGTATGCTCGAATCATCTAACTGTATCTCAAAGTTTTTAAAGTCATTTCTCAATCTTTTCCTCCTATGACGATGAGCTATTTTATTCCATTTGGGTATATACTTATACTCCGTAATGTTAATCGTTTTTACATCCATAAAGAAGCTCTTATACGAGCAATTAAGTTCGTTATTATTAACCCACATCACCTCTACTTCATTTCTTATACGTTGGCTTAAAGCGATACATGAAGCAATGACTCTCATCCTATTTCCTAGTCCTCCGTTTGCTTTTACTATTATTTTCATCAGAAAAATTTCGTGTGTAATTTAATTAGGATTGGTCTAAAAGGTCAGGAATTAATTTACTAACTTAATAGCAGGACTATTCAGTTTATATACTGTACGTATTTTATTACCTTCGCACACTATAAAATTTAGAAGTCTAATGTCAGCCAAAGCCAGTAAATACCAACAATATAAACAGTTAGACGTACCTAGTACTGAGAAATCAGTCCTTGAATATTGGAAACAAAATAAAATTTTTGAGCAAAGTATAGCCAATCGAGCTGACGGTAAGTCTTTTGTATTTTACGAAGGGCC
>Ga0209390_10001461_pt1 | contig 45646 bp, 36 predicted proteins | sample BON01_FD_187212 | JGI IMG/M metagenome (GOLD analysis project Ga0209390, IMG submission 187212) | Freshwater microbial communities from Lake Bonney liftoff mats and glacier meltwater in Antarctica - BON-01 (SPAdes) (version 2) | ecosystem: Environmental > Aquatic > Freshwater > Ice > Glacier...
TTCATTCCGATCGATTTTTTCGTTCGTTGCCGTTCTCAGATCAACACCTAGGACTGAAGCCAAGCGGATCAAATAGATCATTATGTCTGCAAGTTCATCCTTCACTGCCATCTCAAGTTTTGAATCACTCATAACACTCTGGGACTCTTCTGGCGTCAACCACTGAAAGATCTCGGCAAGTTCCGAAACTTCAACGCTTAAAGCCATCGCTAGGTTTTTTGGAGTATGAAACTTCTCCCAATCACGTGCATCAGCAAACTCCTGAAGTCGAGTCGTAAGATTTGGAAGGTTCAATTCTGACACTCCGCAATCATAGGCATTCTTTTTGATCGCAACCCAACTAAACGGGTAACAAGTCTCTAAAGTATTCAGCGGTGTCAGGGTCTGTGAAGTAGACATAGCAGCCTTTCATTCCACGAGTCATAAGAGTGCGGTACGTATTTCGAATAATTCTGTCAGCCTTATCATTAGCCGATATCGGATTAATACCAAGTTCTTTCTTATAGCCGTTTAATGATTTATCTGATTTTGCACGTGCTTCGGGAAACGTCTGAAGATCGCCGCTCTGAACCTTTAGATCAGGACCAATAATTACACCAACATAATCAAGTTCAAGGCCTTGACACGTGTGAATGCAACCAATCTCTTTTACTGACTCTGGATGGATGATCCATGCACTACCGTGTGCAGCCAAATTCCAATCGGCTTCAAAATTGAATTCAGGAAATGTGATATCAAACAGCAAATCATCTTTTCGGCTTACCCATTCCCAGCAATAACCTGCGACAACTCTCGATTTGTTGTTTATCTTGTTTTTCTCTGCAATAACATCACGCAAATCCTCTGGACTAGCGACTATCTTGAAATCAAATTTTCCTGGAGAGAAATAACTATCTGTCTCAATTCGAACGCCCAACGCATTATCAAGCCAAGCCATGTAATCATCAGAACCTCCACAACGAAATTGGGATGTAAGTTCAAGATGCTCGATCTCAGCGCCAGCGTTTCTCGCAAATTCTTCAATTGACGCAACTTCACCAATGTCTTTCCAGGTAACTTTCTGCGCCTCATCAATAAAAAAAACTGAAGTACTTGATGCGTCAATTATCTCCTTGATTTGATTCACACCACCTTTAGTCCACTGGCCTCGCAACTTGAGACGGTGCGCTTCGTCAACTATCAAAACATCAAATGAATTTTTTGCGATACCAGCAAATGCGCCTGCGCCACTAAACAGTTCTTTAATATCAAATTTCGACATGGTCTCTTGCAGTTTTGATTCGAAAACTGCCCGTGGCGCCGCATTCGGCGTCACATACTTCACATTTTTGCGAAGACTTGAAAGCTTGGCCAGTGCATTTATTGAAATCACTGATTTTCCTGTGCCCGGTCCGCCATGAATTATCAAAACCTGCTTGTTTTCATTTGTTCCCCGCATTGATGCATTTAGAATCTTTTCTAAAACTGTCTTTTGTTCATCAAGCAACACAAACTCTTCATTGCCGTCAAGCATGGATCCAACAGCTTCAGCAAGCTGCTTAGATGGTCTAATTGGTGATGAGTCAACCTTACGAAGGATTTCTACACCGTCACCAGATTTGATTTTCGAATTAACCAAATTTTGTAATTCAGATCTTTGATTCTTGATGAAGACTGGAGCTTTTGACAACTTGTCGGCAAACCGCTTATCACCGATTACCGTGTTCGGCTCGCAATTATGTAGATAAGCACAAGCGCTAACTTTGAGATCGTTTGAATAGACATACTCGTTAAATTGCTGCAAATGGCTCGCATAGCTCCATGCCTGGTATGAGGGGTGCCTCTCGTCTCGTAACCCCCCACCAACAAAAGTTTTAACATGTTCAGATAATTCTGAAAATGCGACTTCAGACCATTGTTTAAGCTCAATAATAAGAAGTGATTCTTCTCCTTCTGCATTCTTCCCTGAAATCAGAAAGTCAATGCGGAATTTGCGACTATTGAGTCGATACTCAATAGCAATAGCAGCGTTATCGGGAGTTTCAGATTCTCTCACGACATGCGCCATCGCATTACCAAGCGAATTTCGCCAAGCGTTGTATTCCGGCAGACCTACATTGATATTTAAATTTTTTTTAACAGCAATCTTGACTATGTCTTGGATATCTGGCGCATCAATTAAGAATTGCCTTTTAGTTGCAAGGTATGCAAGCACGAATTAAGAATAACAGTTTTGCTATTAGGTCTTTCATAGAAGAGACCAACCAGCACGGCACCAGACCCAACCTACGAGGGCTTAAGCGCACGTCAGTTGGCCATTATCCTCAATAAAACGCCCTGTGTCTTTTGCCCAACTAATGCACTCAGTGAAATACTCCTTGAGACGGGCGGTTGCGCGCGCTGCGCCGAAGAACTCTGCCGTCCATTTGATTAACTCGTCGGGTGAAATCGTGATGCTCCGACGAACGGTCACTTCCATCGCATTTACGATCTCGTAGGGAGTAACTGACTCGACTTTGCGCAAATCGGTTGACGTCCGTCGAAATCCGCGCCAGGTATCCGGGTGTAGGGTCGCTGGCCAGACGTAATGATCGTCTAGATCTTCCGTCACAAGCCTCGTTCCAAGAAGTGGTGATAGTTCAAGCACCTTTGCATCCCTTACACGCTGTAGTCCAAACTCGTATGCAACCCGCTTGAGTGCCTCAACTGCCAACATCGGACCTTCGGAGTCGACCAATTGCTCGACTAGATCACGCGCGTATGTCGTGAGCAGGGCATCCTGACCATACGGAACGTGCGGGAATTGGTACGCGGTAAAGGGAGTTTCGTTAGGCAACGAGATCTCTTGCAGAGAGGTGGGTTGCGGTGTTATCGGCGGTTGATTCTTCGACTCAAGATCGCCGACCGCGACACCTGATTCTTCACTTCCAGATGAGTTTGGCATAGAAGTCGACTGCGAAGAGGGCGACGCCACGGGTGGAGTTGGCTCTGGCATCTCCTTTGCCACCCGCACATGCTCAATCAACGCTTCGATAACAGAATCCAGTTCCAGTCGAATTGCGGGCATCCACACGCGCGCCACTCGTCGCCAATTCATCACATTCTCGAGCACCGTAACGGGAAGTGCATCTCTATCAATCGCAAGCGGTCGCTGACTCCACTCTTCTCCGTCAAACAGCACAGCTACTAGCCACTTGTCACCAAGTTCTGGCAACGTCAGGGCAAGGTCAATCTTGAAATTGGAAAGTCCGTGCCCGATCTGGACCTTGATTCCACGTTGCTCGAGTCGATCAGAGATGATCTTCACTTGCGGCAAGATCGAATATGGCGCGGTCGACAACGACTTTCGTCGTGTGGCCCGCATCTCAGCTGCCCGCAGGTATTCGCGCAAGTGAACCATGCCGAGACTCTTTGCATCTGCCATATCATTCGGGTCAAACGAGCTGACGACGACGAACTGTCGCTTCGCGCGAGTGACGGCCACGTTCAGTCGCTTCTCTCCACCCTTATTCGTGAGAGGTCCGAAATTAAGAGACATCGCACCGCCCCCAACACGCGTCGAGAACGACGTGCCGAACAGAATCACATCCCGCTCTCGACCTTGGACATTTTCCAAGTTCAAGATGAAGAGTCGTCGTTTTTTGTCATCGGTTTGGCGCAGTCCTTTGATAAGCGGATGGCCATGTCGATCAATGAGTTCCGTGATCAGATTGCGCTGCTGAATGTTGAGTGTGACGATGCCGTATGACAGACCTGCGGTGGCGGGATCATCAAGCCGCCGAACGAGTTCATCGATGATGGCCCGCGCTTCAATCTCATTTGTCCTCGACTTGCCATGATCAAATTGACCATTCACGCGGACGTAGAACACGCCGAAGTCTGGACGGAATGGCACTGGTGCAGGAAATGTCGACAAGCGATTGTCGTAGTAGTGCTCGTTCGAGAAAGCAATGAGAGACTCGTCTTGACTTCGATAATGCCAGGTGAGCAACTCTTGATGAAACCCTGCGGTCACAGCCTCCTCTAGAATCGACTCTTCCTCTTCGACTCCACCTTCATCTAGGAGTTCTGTCGTTTCGACATCAGCCATATCGACCATTGCGAACCTGGTCGGTGGCATTTGCTTTGAGTCTCCAACGATGACGCACGATTGTGCTCGCCCCATTGCACCGACTGCGTCTGCGACCACGATCTGCGATGCCTCGTCAAACACCACGATGTCAAAGTTGAGCGTACCGGGTGGCAGAAATTGCGCAACTGAGTCGGGACTCATGAGAAAGCACGGAGTGAGATCGCTGATGATATCCGGGTAACGCTCAATGAGGTTCCGAATCGAACGTCCGCGTTTTCGCTTGGAAGGAGTATTGACCTCTCGACGGAACTCCCCAATCTTCCCTGTCGTCACCCCAGCGTTGATTGATCGACTCTTGTAAAGAAAGTACGGAATCACCGTCTGCGCTTGTTCGCGACGATCATCGAGCAACTGAATGAACTTGCGAACACGACGATCCTGCTGCACGCTGTCAAAGACGTCGAGGTCAGTCTCTTCCGCGCGCACATGCAAGGTCGTCGTCAACAGTCCGCGTTCGAATGCGCGCGCAACGTCGTCAGCTACGAGGACGCCATCTTCAATGGCCAAACACATTTTGCCGAGCCCAGCATCACGGTATGGCGCAAGGTGCTGGCCGAGGTTGATCCATCGCTGAAGACTGAGGAAATTGCCCGTACGAACTATTTCCTCCCACATGTCTCGACTCCGACTATTGGCGGCTGCAAACACGCCGACATCCTGAGCCCATCGCTGAATGGTCTCAGTAGTTGCATCTAGTCGCGAATAGACATCTCTCAGATTGTCCGCAACCTTGCGGATAGTTGTCGAAAGGCCCGGTATCGCCATTTCTGGACTCGCCACTAACGTACGAAGCGACGCACCCGCCAGCCCCGGATCTGAAATGGCCTGCGCAATCTTCGCCATGACTTCAGTTCGTGCTAGCAGGTTTTCGATATCGGATGCCTTAACTGGTTCATCGGTGAGTAGCGAACCAAGTCCCTTCAAGTCTCTGAGAGAAGTTGTCATATTGCGGACCTTTGAAGAAGCCCCGGCAATCTGGAAAACCTTTGCTACAACTTGCACAGGCTCTATCGAATCAAAACTGACGACCGCGGCAAACGGACCAAGTACTTCCCGCACTCGCTTCTTTCTTCCCAGAGCAAATGATTTTGCAGCCTCCTTAATTACAGTGACGACCGTGTCCAAGTCGGTTCGTCGCAAGATCTCTTCCTTGCCGACCACATCCTGTGCCACCGACTGCAACAGAAATGAATACTCGTTGAGCAAGGTTTCGACGGATGATCTCCATGTCGAAGCAGAAATCGACTGCCACTCCGCCAATATTGGCATGTGGCCCAGCTCACGTAAATTTAGGACTTCAGCGACCAGTGTGATGTCATCGGCAGTAAAGGTCCTCGCCAAAGCCTCCCTGATGACCCCAGATCCAGTCGACTCAATCAACTTGCATGAAGCAAGCGCTGCCGAAATCTCGCCACTTAATGCTGACCGATCTAGTGACTCAAACCTGATGTTTCCAACGAGACTCCACGGGTGTTGCGGAGCGACACGAGCCGGTCGCGTCAAATCATCGAGGGACAGGAGACCACGTTGGAGTTCGGCAACCCGATCGATTTGGGTGGCAAGAAACTCACGTGGAACGGCGACTACAGGACCTTCGCCCAACTCACCTAGCCGAAAATAAGCACTAGCGAAGCTAAATCCAGCATTATTCGGGGCATAGACGTGTGTCCGATATTCGTCAAGTTGTCGAGCAGCAGCTGCAAAATCATCTTCACCAGCCCGATGTTTACGCTCATCGAGTGTCGGTCGCTGGTCGAGTGCTGCACGCAACTGAGCGCGAAGGTCTTCAGGTTTCGTACCGCTGTCGTGAAGCACCAAGCAGTACGGTCCAAGTTTCACCGCCTCCAGCCGCTCTTGCACTTCCTGCAATGCGGACTGCTTCTCGGCGACGAATAACACCTTCTTTCCCCGATTCATCGCGTTCGCAAGAAGGTTGGTAATTGTCTGGCTCTTGCCACTCCCTGGTGGACCCTGCAACACAAACGACAACCCTGCAAGGGCGCGCTCAACTGCCCCGATTTGTGAGCCATCAGCCGGTTGAGCGCATATCGTGCTGGTGTCACTTACGACAAGACTGGTGATTTGCCCCCCAGCAGGATCCTGAAAGGTCTCGCGAGGGGTCTCAACTAGATGCTTGACTACTGGACTCTTCATGAAGTCTTTCCAGTGATCGTTGAGATCCTTCCACAATCGAAACTTCTCAAAATTCAAAAGAGACACTGACGAAGATTGATCAACACTGAATCCTTGAACGTCGAGGCCCTTTTCACGGAATTCAGAACGTAGTGCTTCGAGGCCGGCCTCGATATCCATGCCGAGATCATCGCTCATATCATCGCTGAACCATTGAAGGGTCAAATCTTCACGCAACCTCAACGCCTCAATAAGGCAGTAGTTGACGGTTGTCGACTGGGTTGCGTCCATCTCGATGATGGCACCGTTGAGACCTCTTAGACTTGCAATTCGAACAGGCACCAAGAATAGCGGTGAGACGTAGTCGCCATACTTTGCCGACCATTTCACACTTCCTAAAGTCAAGTACAAACTGTTTGCACCCGATTCTTCTTCTTGTAATCGTGCATCTGATCTCAGTCGAGAGATCAGCGCTTTGAATCGCTTTGTTTCAGTACTGCTGAAGATTCCGTTTGTTCTTGTGAAAAAGTCGACGAGTTGATCGAGTGGTAGATCGCCTCCGCGCTGGACGACCTGCGCTTGAATCTCGTTGAGGGCATCAGTCGCCAATGCGACAATGTGTCCACCATTATTGAGATGATCTTCAATGTGTCCGAGATACCCAATGGGAGGCAAGAGTCGTATCCCGTGACGCTCGGGTTTCAAATTCAAAAGTCGATTTCGGAATGACAAGTCCAATAACGAACTCTTCCACGACTGAATTCGAGCAGGAACGGATTCGGGCAGAAGTTTCCTCGTCTTGGCATCCCGCCGTTCCGTGATCGCAGGCTTGCCGGGACCATTATCAATAACAACGGTAATGACGTTGTCTCGGATAATTCGCGCCGGGAGCGGTCGTACACCTTCGCGATGGGCCTGAAAGACATCAATGATCGATCGCATTCGGAACTCATTTAGATTTTGCTGAGTCGCGACGATTGCGGAATCAAAGTCCAAACCATTTGGGATCCCAACGGTTTCAACTCCAATGATGCGCCCTGAATCAAGCAGGCTTTGAATAGCCGGCCAGGACGACAAAACAGAACCATTCGGAAGACTCGTCGCGTCGGTGAGGTACCCGCCGAAGGCATGCCCGCTTACAATAAAGATGACTGGATGCAAGCCCGCTTGCTCCAGGCAAGATGCGTAAGCGCATGCAAGGTCAATACACGTCCCCTGCTTCTCTTCAAGAACTCTGTCAATTGGACGGACACGTTGACCAAGTTCTTCAAACGACGCTGGCGGGTTGATATATGTCGTAATTAATTCCTGCAATGCCATGAATATCGCTTTTGCGATTCTATGCTGCTGTCCATTCTCGGTGTCTTGGTAACCACTTAATCCAGGATTTCCAGATGCGCTTAAGATCGCTGAAGCTCGAGCAAGTATCCGAATAACATCTGGATGGTTTGGCTGGACGAAGGATGCAAGCACTACTGCGTAACGTGGATGATTTAGCCACTGGTCTCGCGAGTAGATGTCAATGTCTCGGCGCACAGTCTGAAGACGCCCAAGATCATCATGAATTTCTATAATCAACGCTGCGGGTGCTAACTCCTCGAGATCCGTAAGCGCCACGTCGCTCAATTGGATTTGGTGTACTGGCGCGATCTCGACCGAAGTTCCAGTAGTCGGCGCGTCAAGCGCGAATTCTGCTTCTTTGATCGGAGATCTATTATTCGCAGCCCACTCACCAAAGACCTTGATCGTAAGTTTCTTTGGCACCGAAGAGTCAGCGACACGAATGATAAGCGAATCAACGAATGGAATTCGATTATGCGCGATCGCGTAGCACACGCGAGGTACGGAGACTTCCCCACTTTCTCTAAATTCAATGGTTACGTCATAAGGACTGGACTTGTGTCGGTCTCCAATTTGCGGCGTATCCGGAATCGCTGATGTTGGTGAAGCCTCAGGCAACGATGGCGTCAAGTCCTCCACTGCACTCGTCTGTGGATTCCCGTCATCGGAACCGACTAATCCCTCTTCTTCCGTACCAGACATGTGTCACATAGTATTAGCAAATACACCCCTTACGCAAAGGCTTTCTACAGCTGACTAGCAGATCAATGAACAGACGACGTCATACATCTCCAGCGAGCGTAAATCGCTTGGAGACCGTTGAACCCAACGGGCAACAATCGACATTCGCTGCGATGCGCTAGAGACCAGATTGAGCAGTTACACGGCCTGATTGCCAACTTAGAATTACTTTGCGTGTACCTAGGCTCGCTGGGCATTGCCGGCGATGATCTAACACTTAGATGGAACCAGAACGCGTCTTAGGGCAAAACATGAGCTCGATGCCATGAGTTTTTGCGGGTTACGGTTACGCGAGGACAACAATTTAGATTCCGTCGTTGACAATTCTGATAAGTAAAACTCTCTATCTGTTGCTTTACATGTGCTCTGAGCGTTTTTTCTTAAACGAACAAAAAAATGATCTAAGATAACCCGCAATGCAGTCAAATATTGAGTATTTAAACGAGAGCCTTAACGGCAGTCCCTACTCGATTCCAGTCGATGCACTCGGATTTAAAAAAGCCGAATACCTCATGGATCAATGTGGCTCGATTTTTGATCAGTTTAAAGTAGCTCAAGAATTATTCTCGCAGCAGCAGGAAGAGATCCAACGGAGTATCCATCTGATTATTGGGTCTCAGGAAGTTTACGAAAGCAATAAACTCGAATTAACCGGTCTCAGTCTTGAATTAACGCATGCAGAAATAAGAAAATTGAACCAGAATTTTCAATCTCTAAAAAGTTATGTAGCGAAGATTGCAATAAGTGCCGACAAGTCCTTGGTTGATGTTTTGGGTCTACATACCGCAAGTGTTTTTGCAAGAGAGATTGCCAACGATTTTATTGCAAATGATGCGCCCCTACGCGAGATCGATATTCGCAACCTTCACAAGTCAACACTGCCTAATGAAACATGGTCTGGAAGTTATAGAACCGAGCCAGTGACTATATCTGGATCAAAACACGAACCGCCAGAACACCTCGATGTACCTCGAGCAATGTCTGAACTTGTGGAATGGTTGAACACCACCTCGGCACCACCTCCATTGGCAGCGGCTGTTGCTCACTCGTGGCTTACAATTATCCATCCATTCAAAGATGGCAACGGGCGCGTAGCCAGGTTGTTGGCGACTCTGGTATTGATGCGACATAATTATCCGCCATTGATAATACGCCACAAAGACAAACTCCAGTATCTTGATGCTCTTGCGGCTTCGGACTCTGGAGGGGATCTCCTCGCTCTTTTTGAACTTTTTGTCCTTTCAATCCGGTATGTACTTCGGACCTATTCCGATACTGATCAGGCCAAGAGACTCTTCGAGGCTGACCTAGCGCAAGATCCAGAGCTCCGCTATCACCTTTGGTCGAAACATCTTATTTATTTTGTTGACAAACTTCGTAATGACCTCAAGCCTCATTTTACCGTCGATCGATTGTCTGTTCCCCCACCTTCAACGTTGATCTTGCTCGAAAATCTAAAGAGCACAGGAAATACTTGGCTAGCAAAAGTAAAAAATAAAAGCAATACTGATATTCTTTTATGGCTCGGTTTCCCCACTCGGACGATGAGGGATAATTGGAATCTCGACCCGAACGCCCCTTCTATTTTTCTTTCTCAACGGGATACCGATATTGGCGCTATTAGGCCATATAAGCAGCTTAACGAACTTAGCTCATCTGGTCTTGTTATTAATGAAATATCACTCGTAGCATCTCCAGATCATGTGCATTTTATCAGAGTTGGCTTGGACGTTCAAGAAAAGTCTCTCGACGAAATTGTCGCGGCACTTGTCAGGGCGATAAATCAATTCTCGGACAGGAATTAATTTCTAAAATTCAGATTTTTTTGTTCAATGCGTAAGTTCTTCTAATTTGGTGACGAATAACGCTGATTTAATTAATTTAATATCCAGCCCATGCTTTGTGTAATCTTCGTGTAACTACTTTGGCGTTTTAGATTCTAGTTTTGCAAAAAGCGGTCTCTTCATTTTGATCTATTTCACACCCGGCCATTTGCCGTGCCTGTTGCGTTGCGCTGCCCTGCGAGATTGAGTGAGCAATCGGTTGCTTTGGCAATCTCGCACTCTACGTTGGTTGTAACTATCTACAAGAAATTCAGAGGGCAAGTAAAGATTTAGTTAAACACGAAAGTTTCGAATGCGACTAATCGCTCAAGTCATCTACTTCACCTCATACAAATCATGTATAACAGGACTTAAGGGCAATAGAACCTCGTGGGGAATTTGCCTGGCACGAACTGCTTAAGGAACAGTCGTTGCACTCTGGTAAATCATCCTTGCAAACCGATCCACCTAGTCGCATTAGTTGATCATCGATTTCAACTGGCGTGACGTTGACGCCTAAATATTCGCTTAATGACTTACACAAAATCGTAACGACATCCTGCGGACCAAATTTTGGTGGTCTACCCAACCCCCCGAACCTTCGCCATTCATTCTCGAGCCACAACTTTGGGGCAGCAGCCTCAACCTTGGCATGACGACGAAAGTCCATAACCCTCAAAAACCAACGCCCTGCCGGAATTGAACTACCTAGTGCGCTAGGTCGAGGTTGCGCATCATCCGGAGTGAAACCAAATCTTGCAGATGACATCATTCTGGTTACACCGAAGAACTCATCCATAAGTCCGAATCTCGTCATTAGTCGACCAATCCGCTGATCCATTGGTATCGGGGAATCTGCCGGCGCCCATGAATTTAGGAGTCCTGCGGTAAGACGATAGGCGCCAAGCGTCCATTTTGTAAATAAGTCGCATGCCTTATCGCCAATGCAGTAACCAAGCCCGATAACCCTGTCCTGTCTTAATCTGCGAGACATTTCAATTGGCGATTCTGTTGCCATTTTCGAAAACACAAGGTCGACAAGTCCCCCGGCATTAGCGACCGAGAGAAGTAAGGCCGGGAACAACCGTGCACTTAGAAACCAGTGGGCTTGTATCCCGCCACGTTGGCCGTCCACATTAAAGGGCGTATATTGTCCGACCTTACGATTCTTCCCTCCTGCAGCCCATATGACAGCGCGAGATGCGATTACGCTGTCGCGGGTTTTGGATGCAATTTCGAGGATGCGTTGGTAGTTATTTACAAAGTCGTCAGGAGCATGCAGGATGCGGAAACCACTTTTATAACACTCGCCCAATAGAACCGAGTGCCACTCCTCAACCCCTGCAATGTCACTTCCCTGGTCGATAATCGCTCGAGAAAGTAAATACCGTAAGAGCACTTCGCGATTCGAAACACCTGACTCAAAATCAACTCGATCGAGTTCAATCGCCCAAGATAAAGGATCAGATCGATGGTCTTCTATCAGAAGAAAATCAGGAATTGCATCAAGTACTGGGGAGGAAACCTGGTCTTTTAGGCAGTCGAATGATGCCTTCGTGTAAGGGGCGAATTTCTCTAACTCTGGCCAAGTCACGGCTTAGAACAGTACCATCGACTTATGTCACCCAATTACAAAAGTCAGTTGGAAGAGGCAGGCGAGATCGTCGAGGCGATTAGTTATGCTCTTCCGACCACTATTTCTGGGAAATTTGCTATTGAACTCATGCGAGATGAGGGCTCACGTAATTGGAAACAGATGGAGTGGATAGGTTTCTGGTTTGAACATGTAGTCGAATCTCGCGTTATCCCCACGACCGGTGGAGCGGCCGGACCAACGTATGGCCGCACTCGCTTTGACTTTCAAAGAAAACACGTTTGGGATCTGAAGGTGCACTTAGATTCTTCGGACTGGCTCATTCTCAATGACCAAGAGGCAACCCGAAGTTGCATTGAAGAAAATGACGGCATGGGATTCTTTGTCGTAAGCGGTTCTGCCGAGTTTGACTCAAACGGAGTTTTTAAATCATGGCACGACGCACTAAAGGGAGGTACGTCACAATACGAGTCTGAAAGAATCGAACGAGGGGCTGTTTCACGCCGACGAAAGATCGCCTTTATCCCTCAGAAAATTGATGCATATTGGCTGCCGGATGAAACGGTGATAAACACGGGAGTGAGTGAAGGCTGGATTAAAGATTTTCAAACAGGCATGAGAAATTCAAACGGCGTCGCCCGCCGATCAAAATTTCAAGTCAGTCCAAGTCGTATTCCTTCAAAATTCAGACTCATTGAATCGCATCTCTAAAAAAGAGAAAGTTCTTGAGAGCGCTTGCCTGAAAGGTTCTTTGGAACTGTCAAAACCATTCCAGGAACTTCGTATAAAATTTTTTCAGCAACAGGTACTAGATCTGAATCACATTCAAGAACTTTATGTTTCCGCCTGAACGTCTTGTTACCGTTAGATACTAAAACGACTTCGTCAGACCATGTCGTTAGAGCCTGGATTCTCGAGATAATCCTGTCAATCCCATTTGCCACAGGTAAATGCCAAACATTATTCGCAACATCGCGTGTAAAAACAGGGTGGCTAACCGGAATCTCACTGGACTGTTTAACTTCTTCGCTGACAGAACCGCTCCGTAGCCGGAAATAGGCTTTGTCTCCCACGCGGCGACAAGCAGCCCACATCCATGTCTCTGCTACTTGGTACGTTTCGCTATACATGCGAGAAACGCCGTTGCCATAAAATGCCCAAGTATTACTACTCCGTTTTGTTGGATCGCCCAATAAATGATTTATGAATATTGTCTCGATGGGCAAGGATTTGTTCCATTCATGTGACACCTGCCAGAGTAAAAAGAAAAGGCGACCATCCGGAACACGACCAGCAAGTCCATCAATCAGGAACTCAATCTCAGATTGGTCTTGGGCACCTATAACCCCGACAACTCCCCCAACGTTCTTAGTCATTTAGAACTCCGCCCACGCGAAGAGAACCCTGCCCCATGACGGGTTTGGCCACGACTTTTGCTGGGTGTGAAATCCAATCGAGGGACTGGTCGGATAATTAATTGTCGCGAACGAACTGCCGATGGACCCGCAATACGTTCCTTCGCAATTGAGACATATTTTGGTGAGATATCGAATCCAACACTTTTCCGCCCAAGATCATAGGCCGCTTTCGTAGTAGCTCCAGCACCATTGAATGGATCCACTACCCATTCACCTTCCTCCGTCAACATGCGAATAAGACGGTGTGGAATTTCCTCCGGGAACGGTGCCGGGTGATCAATCTGTCTTGGTGGCACAGGTGCTAAGTCCCAGACGGGCTCCCAGTACTCCTCTGGCACCGTCTTATTCAATGTGCATGAACCTCCAGGTTTGCGAAGTACTTGAATGTGCTCAGTCATAATGTTGTAGCTCCAGTAGTCGGGAAATGGATGCTGAATTACGCTTCCAGCCCGCTTGACGCCAGCAGTAACTTTGAACCAAGAAATTGAGCGGATAAATTCCCACTTTCCAGACTTGCCAATCTCGCTAGCAATTAGGTCTTGTGGCAATGGATAGTGGCAGCCACCATCGAGGACCGTCCCGGCATTGATTGCCAAGTAACCACCTGGCTTTAGCATCGTCCAACATGAATCCCAAACTCGCGCCATCAGTGGCAGATATTCAGTTTCATACGCAATCCCTGTTCGAGCTCGGTAATTCTGCGAAGAATCTGCTTCGTGAACTTCATAATTAATTGCGTTGTGATATGGCGGTGACGTGACGATAAGCGCAACTTTGCCAATCAATTCGTTCACATGTTCATGCATACATTCACTGCTACCGAGCACGACACGAATCATTTCTTGCATGGGGACGAGACTACGTGAGGCAGATTAATAAAGTCACCATTGTTTATAAATACTTCAGATCCCACACTAAGAAGTGTGCCTCAGGGCTGTGACACAACTGCACGGTTTAAGCCGCTAATCACTTCAATTTGTGTGTTCCACTGGCCGCGCAGTGATGATTCTCTTTGGAAACCGCCCACTATTGACACGACCTCGCCTAACCGCAGGTCTCCTGTCTGGATATTAGACACGCCAACTAGTTGGTCGCTACCTGACTCAGGAAGGATCTGCCGTATTGTCATTGAGTTTGTGCTAGTAATCGCAACAATCTGTCCTAAGGACCCACCATTGCCATCGATGGGTTGCCCCTTGGACCAGTAGGCGGAACATACCGACCGGAATGAACACCATTTGCACGTTTCAGGCCCCGGCTTTGCCAATGCAAGGATTTTGGTTGGATCACCATCAGCATTATCGAAGTCATGCGTGTGCGCAAGGAATTGCTCAATCGCTACCGTTACATCGTGTACGGAAATGACCTCTTCGATGATCTTACCGGAGGATGTGACTATCGCGATCGAGATCGGGGTGCAGCCAGTTGCTGAAGCAACAAGATGAGCATAAAGCAAAAGCTGACGCCGATGAGGCTCGGAAATGTCTGTGATCTCACTTCCTGTCTTTAGGTCAAAAACAGTAAAACTATCGCCTTCAAAAATTACACGATCCGGAGTGCCGCATAGGTTAATGTCCGCATCGCAAATTTCTCTTTCAACAATGGGTCCAAAGTTACCTGGTAATTCAGGATGGCCTTCTTGAGTCCCCCGGCGATCCCTGAAATTTCGAATTTCCCCCGCGACTCTTCGTACGTTGCGTTGCCGAGAAACAGACGCAAATGGCCAATCACGACTTGCTGGCGGAACACTCGGATACCATTTTCTCGCTAACGCCGACGCTTGATTCGCCAACTCTGTATCCCACGCCGCAAAGAGGGCGCGCTCAATTTCATCATCACTTACTGAATCAAAATCATTTGACCAAGCCATCTCTGTGATTCGATGTGCCACTATGCCTAAGGAAGTAAAGGTATTCGGCTTGACAAATTTCTGTCTTAGTTCATTGTCTGCCATAAATGCGGCCTGTAGACCGCATGCAAAAAGTCTGTTATATGAACTTGGACTCCACGGGCCTTGGCGTCGCGGATTAGGAGATAGACCAAACTCGGTCACTGAATCTTTGACCACACTGCATAGGGGCGAAATTCAAGAACGTATAAGTCAGAAACAATCACGTCTGGATACGTCTGATTGAGTTCAAAATGAGATGTTGCTTGAGTGTCGTTAAATAAATTGATTTCATGTCGCCACAATGGATGGCCAAACATTATGGCCCGATTTTTTTCTGTGTCAACTACTGCAAAGACCCCTTTACTTGTAGCAACTTTCTTGAAACTTCCAGACTGATTGAACCCCAACAAAAATTGATCAACAAGACTGGACCCTCGAGCAAGCCAACGCTGTTCATTCAATGGTACGCCAAGCGCAAGCTCGACCATATCGAGTCCAAGACGCCAGTTTAGAAGACTGTGTAATTGGCGATTTTCATAATTACGCAAACAGTTAGGGCAACTTGAATTGCAGTCTGGGTGAGAATTCGGATCGTTTAGTTTCACGCCCGTATAATCAAGAATGTCAATCAAAATTCCCTTTAGCGTCTCTGGGTTACCTAATTGGCTGGAAAATCCAGCTCCATTTTCGAGAACATCGGCGATAAAAATTCGGTGTGATCTGCCAGAGTCCGTCGAGAACGCCTGCAGACCCATACGTAATTCTTGCGGATCAACCTGCAAGTAATCCTTGCATGCTCTGATCAGCAACTGCGCAAAAGAAGTGATGGCGGCCATCCCTGCTGGAAGAATTGATGCATTCGTTGGAACAATGCCACCAACCAGATCGATCTGATCTGGTGTAATTACTAAGACGTCAGTAGTAAGCACGTCGATGATCGCAAAAGGGGCAGAAGGTGATTTGGCCTTCCCAACGTGCCGTGAGATAAAACCTGCTACTTCGTCTTCGTAGAGATAATCATCAATGACGATTATTGAGTTATCGTCGCCACGTACTCCATTAAAAAATTTACCACGATTATCATTCATTGTAATTAACTGTTTGCTCTCTAGCATTTCAACTGCAAGGGTGCCCACCCTGTTTGCTGCGGTTCCATCTGGCACTCGCGCAAGGGATGCCGACGAATGCCCGCCGAAGTTATCAGCGCCTGAATCAAAATCTTGAGGATTGTAATCAGTTCGAAATCCTTTGGGCTGGTAGGCAACCAACTCGTCCATTGGGCGACCGCAACCCGGACAAGACGGTATTGCAACCGCGTCAGATGTATTTTTGCCATCAATCCCATCCCACTCATCACGAGCCAAGACGACACTGCAATCCTTGCAACTTAATAATTTTAGTTCTGCGCCGAGTGGGTTTCTCCCTACTAATTTCCCCTTAAATTTCTCCCAGTGTGCAAATCCGACGGGGAAATGGTCTGATTTGTCCTTAACAACGCGCGACCCGGGCGCAAACATTGTTACAGCTTGATCAAGTGACCGAGATGTACCTGCAAAATCATCATTCTCGTCAAAATTTGTTGGCGTCTTTACGTACAGATTTCGATCACGAGTTGGGAAACCAAACATTGGGAGAATCCCGCCAGCCGCCAGAAGCTCACTTAACTCATCCTGAGTTAGAAGCGGGTTCGCAATGGCTGTATCGATCCGAGCAACAAGCGTGCTGCATGTCTCTTCAACGACTGAGAGGCTATCTAGTCCGTCATAAATCGTGAATACCCCAAGACGGTGAACAATTGCAACCAATTCTTCGTGGGTGCGTGGATCAGAGAGCAATGTATCTATTCGCAGTCGATACTTACTCGCCCATTCTGTCGTCTTACCGAATGTGCCATGGGTGCTTGCACCAGTCCATTTGGGTTTGTCGGCACAGCCCAAAAATGCAATGCGAAGTACCTCGGCATTTATGACACGCTCAACAATCTTTCTCCGACTCAAGTCCAGGGTTGGCTGTGGTGGTACTCCAGACGTAATCCTCTCAGGTCTAGCAAAGTAATAGTCGTCGTGAGTGCGGTCGCGACAGATAGTAAGCGCATAGGAGAATGTTTGACCGATGCGGCCGGCACGACCAACGCGCTGTTGATAGTTGAATCTGCTTGGCGGCATATTCGCCATCACAACTGATCGCAAACTACCTATATCTATACCAACTTCCATTGTCGTTGTCACAGAAAGAACATCAATTGGTGTTGTCAGAGAGTTTTCTACAGGTGCCTTTTTAAGCGCTTCTTCGCCAATAAACCAACGTTGACGATCTCGTTGCCGCGATAGTGGCCTTGTCTGACCAGTCAGCTCCTCCACCCGAAGCCGCGCCGGCTTCATGCTTGCTAGCCAACCATAATATGAGAGATTTTTATTTTGATCAAAAACCTCCACCGTAAATTTCTTTCCGTAACATCCAACGCATACCCCACCGGAACCATGCAAGTGCACCTCGCTGCAGTTGTCACATACATGGATCTGATCATTCGCTGCCAAATGAATTTCAAGAGGAGTATCTAACGCAGTCGTCCTCAAGAAGAAATCGCTCGTAATTCCAGAATTTTTAAGATAATCAGAAACTTCCGATTTCAGTGTCTTAAGATCAACCGCATGTACCATTGCGGCGGCGGTTAGATACGCGGTTACGGCAGCGGGCATGGTTCTCGTATCGGAACTTGGCTTGATTCGGTCGTATCGACGACCAGTTCCTAGAATCCGGATAACGGCATCCACTATTTCTCTACAAATATCTGCTGATACACCAGCGAATCGCGGTGCTTTCTCGGCTATTTGATTATCCGAGATCCATCCAAGACCGAGTGACTCAAGATTTTTACCCGCACCAGCAAATACTGCGCCAGCAAAGTCCTCAATAAGATGAGACCGATGCTGTCGTAGATCAGAAGTTGCATTTGGAATAAATCCCCAATTAGGTGGTGCGCCACTCGGAGGATACGCCTGGTACCAATCACTCATTCCATCCTGAAGTTTCACATATTTTTGACTTATTCCAAATGGCGGTACGCCAAGAGAAAGAAATGTCTCGATCATCGTTGTAATTGAAGACGGCCACGACAATCGATTTTGTTGGGAAATCTCCTTCAACTCGAATTCATCTATTTCTTGTAAATGATCCCCACTTGCAATTCCATCTTCTTTTAATTCATAGAGAAGCACAATTCGAGCATTTAAATTTCCAACCACCAAATTTTCAGCGTCACTTCGATCACTTTTCTTCTTTTGAAGAGCCGCTACGGTATTTGTTCTGTTCTTAAGTTGATTGATCAAGATCTGTCGAAGCAAGTCAGTGAAATGGCCACCCTCTAAAAGGGCAGCTGCTTCAGATGCTGAATCACGGCTGTCAGAAAAAACAATCGTTCTGCGTTTTTCATTACGTTCTTCTAGGCTGCGTAAAAGTTGCGACAAATACACCTGGATGCCAACATCAGCACCACCGGTGTGAGCCCTTATTGGACTACGTACCGATGGCGAGAAGAATAGGCCTGGCTTGTTATTGCTTCCCACTGACTGAGCGCATGCGGGACACTTGTCTGGAAGTGAAGGAATTTCCCCATCAACTGGCGGCTCCCCCACAAACTTGAGTGTTACGCCACTTCCAATTCCAGGTGTTGAAGAAATCCTCCCGTTAAATGGATCGTAGTTAATATCTTGAAATGAAAAAGTCACTTCTTTATGTGTCCAAGTTTGGTACGCAACTGGAGTCGACATAGGCGCGTACCACACGTATTCGTTGATGGATCGCCGATACGGAAGTGGAGTCCCCTCGTGCGAGTCCGACCATGGGGTTGACTGCAGAAAAATCTCCCCATCCGTATTTGTTACAAATCCCCCAAAGGATGCTTCTCCACACACATAGCAAAGCAAGAGCTCGAGAACTCGACCGCCACATGCACATGCTGGTGTAGGCGCAGAAAATATTTTGCCTATTGCCGATTTGGACTTTCTCGAAACCTCTGTGCACTCAGGGTTGGAGCACGCCCACATGCCACGAATGCCGCGGAAGAACATATGGCTGCGCAACGGCACGGTACTTGCAATCGAGGAATCTAAGGCAAGTGCATCTAGAACAACACTAAATGCGTCATTTGCGGAAGGGCCATCAAATAGCGACTGAGAGATTTGGTCAGTCGAGCGTGAAGTCAACTTCCCGTTTTCCATACACACCGAGGCAATTGCTGCTGGCAGATCATGTGTCGAACGCAATGAAGCAAGTAACTCCATCTGAGTTTTTTCGTCAGCGTTCTTGGCCTCGATGAACGTCTTGACATCCAATTTCACTGGATCAGGAACTTTGCGTGGGCGCCCCGCTGTAACGAAAAATGAAGATCTATCGACTCCGAAAAATTGCTCAAGAAACTCTTTACTATTAGGACCTTCGTCGAGCGATGCGCTGGTAGCGAGACAACGCAATTGGGGTGAGTCTGATGCCAGCCCAAGGCGAGACAACAGACTTCGAACAATCATTGCCACTTCGCTACCTTGCGTCCCTCGATAGAGATGCAGCTCGTCTACGACCAGATTAAACACATTTCTTTCATCGCTCTGTAACCATCTTCGGGTCTGGTCAAATATCCCACTTTCAACAGATCGCATCATCATTACGTTCAGCATTGAATAGTTCGTTACTAAAATATCAGGAGGATCAACAACCATGTCACGACGCACAATCATTTCACCACCGAATGGATTATTGAATTGCGCCAAAAAATTTTCCTTCACACCGTCTCGGCTCAATTGGGAGTACTCAGCAGCCATGTCTCTTATAAGTTCGCAACACTCATTAAATTTTTCTTTGTTCCATTCTCGCAAACCACCGTGCTCATTTTCTTGAACCCCGCTTGGCGTCGCACCCGTGTAACGACCAAACCACATCTGGGCTGAACCTGCGAGAGAAATATTTTTTATGCCTTTACGCAAGCGAACGATTTGATCTTCTACCAGTGCATTTGTCGGATAAAGAATTAGACCACGAACCGCCGCAACTCTCTTGGATTGGGAACGAACCCCCTCCCACTCCCTCAAACTTTTGTTCCACCAATCGAATACGGGTTCGGCGGTTTGCCACCCATCACGGATGCTCTCGTCAACGATTCTCGCTAACAGAGGCAATAAAAATGACTCGGTCTTTCCCGATCCAGTTCCAGATGTAACTACGACATTGCGACCAGGGCCATTACCAACAACAAAGTTCGCCTTAAATGCATCTGCTTGATGTTGCCGAATCATGATCGGCTGCCCGGTTTTAGTGAATTGTCTAAACAGAGCCTCGCCGACAATTGCTACTGCTTCTTTATTGATTTGCAATGATTTTGAACACTCAGCAAGATCTACAGTCGCATCGTATTGCGCAATCGGCTCGATCATTGGATCAACGAATAAATGACCCTCTCGCCTAAGAACTTCATTCCGTTCATTACGAACATCTTCATTACGCAGCCAGTAAGTAGTGTCAACGTATCTTAAATATGCATCCTCAAGTTCACGCTGCACTCGGAGTGGTTGAATAAACTTCATAATTCCCCTATGAGTAGACTTTCGAATATATTGTCAAGGCAACTTCTTCTGGTACGTCATGATAAATCAAAAACTGACGATTAGGCGTTGGAGTCCTGCCCGAACACAGTACGGCCGCTCTACCAAATAAGCCCGGCAACTCTGCGCCCATGCGTACACAGAACTGCCTGCTCGCTGCATCGTAGAACATTAAAGGAATCTTGCTGATTCGGGCATCAATGTGTTTGACTATTCCAGCCGTCCCGCGAGTCATTTGACCGTCATTTTCCAGCGCCGTCATAGTGTGCCCGTAAGAGACGCCAAAACCGTCGAACTGATATGCCCCAGATTCAAGGAGATTCGAGCATTTATTCCACTTTGTGGCTTTCGCATCCCACTTATTCATCTTTTCGTATGCCGGGATTCGCATCTTAGGAAGCGTAGTTTCAGCCGAACCGAGTGAAGGTAGTGCTTCAGCCATTCGCATTGGTGCACTTTCGACAACCTGTAATTGCCGCCTTGTTACCGGATCATGAATGTCCAAAACACAACTAATCAAAGTTTCCAAACTAGGTGCAGTGATTGTTATGCAAACAGGCATACTTGGGTTCTTGGTTGTTACAAGCGTTCCGTCTATTGACTCGACTTTAATTCGAATGGTTTCAATTAATGTCTGGCTCCTGAATCCGGTCAAAATACCAGTTGTTTCAGAAACCATCGCAATCATTGCCGGCGTAACTCGCCAATGAAGCAGTCGCAAGTCGTCATCTAATTCAAGATCTAAGTGACCGAGTGCGTGCAGACCATTTGAGTACCGATAGTGGGCGATGGCAGAGCTGTCAACTTGCGAAATGAGTTTTACAAGATCTTCGTTTGACCCTCGGCGCATGAAACAGAGCGCGTGAAAAGCTGCATCCCACTGCGTGCTTTCATCAGTTGTAAAACTGGGTATCTCGGATAGCACAAAGCGCCTAATAGGCGAACTTTGTTGCGAATTAGATCCACTTCTTATTTGTGTTGACATACTCTTGTATTTAGGTATAGCAGGGAAGAAATTTTGGATGCCGCATGTTTTGCACACAAACGGGATTACTTGGCCCTTCCTCGGGGCAACACCGATCCCGCCGTGCCAGCGTGGTCCAACGTAACGATGCATACCAGTTTTCATGCACGAGTCAGAAGGGGTGTCCCCAAAAATCTTTTTCCCAATTTCTGTAACTGCATCATTTTTTCGGGCGGCTGCGTCTACATCCCACGCGGGCTCGTTAGGCATCTGAACAAGATCTGTTGCTATGACCACATCGCTCAACACTTGGCTACCCATAATGGCATGACCTGAAGAAGAATTATCGCTTCTGCAGGCGGTCAGAAGAGCCATAGGTCCACTCTTATCAAAGTCATAGAGAATTGGCTCATCACGTAGATAGGCAACTGGGTTAACTGACTCAGCATTGACCAAAGAGAGCGAAATCTTTCGTACAACCCCTTGACCCTCCCCTACGACCTCGACGCGATAGTCCCCTGGCATTAAGTTGACCGAGTGAAGTGGGAAAAAGCCAACGCTCCCAGACATCTTGTAACTTCCCACAATTTCATCCGATGAATTCAAAATCTGAATTTTGTAGCTGTCCTGGGCAATCATGATCACTTGTATTACTGGCGGATGGGATCCCAACCACCGTTCTCTGCCTCCGGGGATCCTTATACCTTGCTCAATAATGAGTCCTGGAACTTCGATAGGCATTAGAACTGAAAGGGACTTATCCTTGCTTTCAATACTTGGCAGCGACAAAATTTGCACATGGGATATAAAGATCCAACCATCCGGGAGTCCTCTTAGCGAAGCGTTGGACGATGGATCAAGTATTTCCCATCCTGGTCTAGCTATCTCGTCAAGCACCTGCTCAACTTGCTCTAAATAGTTTCTTTCATACTGTCCCGTAATCATCTTCTTCATCAATATTCCATGCTCGAATCCGAGTGCAACCCGCTCAACCTCGCGATATTCCCCCGACTGCCTATCAAACAACATTGGGACGATGATTCTTGGCTTTCGCCCACCACTCAAATCTGGAAAATCTGAACTTTCGAATTCCAAATTTCTCGAAACAAGCGAAGCCACTTCTATCTCATTGGGTTTGCTTAGACGAAAGATATTTTTATTAACATTTCGAATCGGCAAACTGCTCATCTGCGCACTTTGAGAATTGACAATCAGCGAATCACCAAGTTTGCTAGATGCATTTCGAAATTCAAGACCAAATTCGAATGTCTTCGTAAAGTTATCAAGCCTACAAATTAATCTAACTCCGAATCTTCCTCCACCAGCCACCGTCTCCGTGTCAGGGCCGGCCCAATTTGTGAGAGTTGAGATAGCAGCATCGGCCAACATATCGCGCAGTGATTCATCTCGCCAGAGAGTTTTTATATGTACGGAGCCATATGATTTGCACCAAGATTTAAGCATCTCCGACATCACATCTCGAGGCACATCACTTGACGGGTCAAGCTTCCAAAGATCGAACATTCGATGGATGTCTTGTCGGTCTCTCTCCGAAAGTAAAGCCTGTGAAATCGGCAACTGAATCGCCCAGAACCCCTCCCTGTTAAAGAGGGCCGCCTCGGGCAATGTGACTAATCCGCGCTCTCCGTCCCAAGAGTCGAGCCAAGTCTTCAGCGATTTCCATAATTGCAGGGCATGCTCGCGATATTTATTTTGAAACTGTTGATTATTTGTGTGGTCGAGAGATCTAGATAAAGGAGTGTAAAAATTTGTCGGTCGTACAAGATCGGAAGCTGCCATTGAATCGGCAGAAATGCTCAACACCGCTAAGAGTGCCAAACTCGGTGGCGCAATGAATAAGTCACTAGAGTTTTCCCACTTATCACATGCTTCAGCAAAGAATTCAAATAACTTGATTGTTGGATCGCTCTTGAGTAATCCCTTCAGTGCATCGCATAGAAAAACCTTAAAATTATCAGGCTCTACACCAAGCACGATCGAGATTCGCCCCAAAGCCTGCTCGTCAAAATCCATGTATACGTGTCGGCCCGATTGATCGCGGTTAAATAGGGCATCTTCAATTGCGGCATTAATCTTGAGAATTTTCTGAAGCGCGTCGCCGTCACATCTTGCTTCATCAAAAAAATGTCTCGCTATACCGTCACTCATCTGTCTTGACCACAACTTCCAATTTCTTGACCGTCATTACAGGGCAGGTCACATCGTTCAAATACCGGCCCATCTTTTTCAAGAACCACTTCATCCTGAGTATCATTTTGACCATCGCTAGCAGCACCCATTTGACCCCCTGCGCAACCTTAGCGAATTGTTCATTTGATTCCCTAAGATCCAAGACGCACAGTAAGTGAACATTTAGATCAAGAATTATGCGAATTGCCACATGGAATATCAAACAAATTGCACCGCGTAAGCCACTATCTGAGCGAAGGCAGTGGATGGTCGACAATTTTGCCCCGGATGTTGCGATTCTCACGGAAGCCGACCTTGCGGTTGGGCGGACATGGACAGACTGGAACGTGGTCGGACAAACAACTGCTATAGGCAAAGGGCAAAACTACGCGACTTATATTGTCTCGCCAAAACACAAGTTGGAACAGATAACTGAGGTCAAAACGAAACGAAAGAATTACACGCTCGACACTTGGTATCCGGGAGTACTCAAGGCGGCCGATTTGTTTGATGGCAGTGAACGTTGGGGAACGATTGTAGGCATGTATGGCGTAACACGCGATCTAAACATGAAGAATTGCGGTCACGGTTTCTACTCGACAATGATGCTGGCAAAAGACATTGAAGCAATCGTTACGACTGGGCGCGACCGAATTGTTGTTGCCGGCGATCTGAACATGTTGCCAAATAATTTTTCAGATATTTTTACGGATCTCGGCCTTATTGATGTAATAGATGCAACTTCCGCATGGCGTGAGCCCCTGCCGAATTGCACCGAGTGCGACTTGGGCGACGAATGCGGTCATCTCTGGACACACAAGAATGGCTCGATTGATAAGAACGGTAGCCCACAGCAACTTGACTACATCTTCATAAGCGACGACCTCGCTGACGATCTCACCGATGTCACTGGCGGAATTCAATCCTTCCCCGATGCATGGCAATACAGCGACCACGCCCCGGTTGTTGCAGATTTCGATTCTGAATAGTCAGTCTTCGAACTCGCACTCCATACCGTCGCAACTGCCGAAGTTTTCGCAAAAACTCGCGTAATTAATGCATTCTGGTTCACGCTCGTCGTAGTTATTAATGGCACTTTCGCGCCGGCTCTTCCTGCGACCACGTCTCTTGGCGACTTTGTAGATGAAGATTGCTGAAAAGATGCCCAACTGGTGCTCCTTGGATTCTGACTGACTTGATGCTTCCCAATACATACGCATGCATTGGTGGCGCCTGTGATCGCGATGTGCGGATTTACCGTGCCACACCCCCACCCGATAATTGGCCTACTTATGAGCTCAATTGCTTTCTTCTTCTGGATCATCTGGTTCTTCATCCTTGCGTGCATATTCATGGTGATCGCCGCGCCGCTGCTGATCTTTTTGCTGATTCTGGTACCCGTTCTTTTAATTGCTGCACTGATCCTCTAACCCGCATCTGGGCGATAATTTGCTTAAAAACGTAGTGATGGACAATTGGTAATCTGACAGGGCTATGGCCCAACTCTTCCCGAGCGACTTCGATTTAACTGCAATTGAGCATTCTGAAGAGCGTGCCATAAAAATGCTTCTAACGAGCCTGGACGACTCATGGATTATCGTCCCCAGTGTTTCAATTCTGGTCAATAAGCAGGACTCAGAAATTGACATAGTTCTCGTTTCGTATCAGACCGGCGTGTACCTCCTTGAAGTAAAGGGTGGTCGCATCACCGTCGAGACAGGTCATTGGAAAAGTAATGGCACAACAATCAAGGACCCAGTTGCCCAAATTCGAAATGCACAGTATTCACTAATTCGGCGTCTGAAAAAACAAAATATCGACTTGAACGGGTTTTTTATACAACACCTCGTTGTGTTCCCCGACATCGTTGACTTCCCTGCCAATGGAGCTGGGCCTGATTGCCCTCGGAAGATAGTGCTCACACAGGTAGAACTCAAGGACCCGATACCCGCCATGTCAGCACTTTCAGATGAATCAACAGTTGTTCCAAAAGATTTACTAAAGCGATTCCTAAAGGCCCTACGGCCGGATGTTTTAGAAATTGAAGTCGATGGGTCTTTAGTTAGAGGTGTGTCACAGCGAATAAGCAAAGCGACATACGACAGCCTGATGCCAATTATAGAACTCGACGAAAATCTGCGAGTAAATATTCGAGGCGCTGCTGGCACTGGTAAGACATTTCTGTGCAAGCAGTGGGCGAAGCGTTCGCTGAAACGTAATGAGGCAACTCTTCTTGTCTGCTACAACAAGATTCTTGGTTCCGAATTGGCTGCGCGAAAGGACGACATGGTGAAGTATGTTGAGAATCCGCCGCTCTTTCAGGTTGGTTCGTTCCACGATGTGGTCGTAAATCTCTTAGGAGACCTTGCCCCTGCGGTGCCAGACAATGCCGGCCAAGAATTTTGGGATACAGGACACGCTCAAGCGCTGATTGCAAATATCCAGAAAATTAGTGTCAGATTTAAGACAATCATTATTGACGAGGGTCAGGACTTTCATCCACTCTGGTTGCTAGCGCTTGAAGCGCTCCTGGACGACCCGGCATCAGGAAGGATTTTGATGGCGTCCGATCAAAAACAGGCTATTTATGTTGAGTCATGGGTGCCCCCAGAGAACTGGACGACTCTAGAACTCAAGCGGAACCTTCGAAATACTAAGGCGATCAGCGCAGCGGTACAGAAGTTGGGTGGTGCACCTGCTCGCGAACATGCCCCAATCGGACCGAGTATTAAGTTTTATACGGCTGGTGGCAGAAAAGAGGCGCGTAAGCGAATCGCCGAGGCAATTCACTTTGCAATGACGACCCTTGATGTGCCGCTCTCGCAGATTGCAGTACTGGTTGCGCACCGAGATATCAGGAATTGGCTATGTGAGAACGGCGCACAAATAGAAGACACAGACAAATTCAATCTCAAGGTTTGGCAAGATCGTGATGAAGACTCGATCGTCTGCGAGACGATTCAGGGAACCAAAGGGATTGAACGTCAAGCGATTATTTTGGTCAATTTAGATGATGAGCCGGAGATCGATCTCACCTACATTGGCGCAAGTCGTGCAGTGGCGTTTCTTGCTATCGTCGGGCCGCCGCAGTTTCACGCGCAATTTCAGAGCGCAAAAAACTGATTTAGAAGTGGCGGCTCCACGAATCTCGTGGTGTTGAAGTCATGATCTCTATCGCTCACAGAGAAAGTGATCGTGCGTATAAGGGAGGATGAATATGAACAAACCAAACCCACTTCCCTGCTACTGGCGCCCCGAGTACGTGCTCGGTGGTGGAGTTGAGACGCGCACCAAGTCTGGGCCGATTGCGGCACTGTTGGCTACAGGCGAAGTCGACAATGTCGAGTTGAGGCAACCCGCAGCGATTACGCGAGACGAATTGCTGGTAATTCACGACGCTAAGTATCTAGACAACCTTCTTGCGGAAGACCCAGCCCTGGTTGGCAGTATTTTGGCAAGCACGGGTGGGGTTCGTGATGGTCTCGACGCAGCATTAGCGACTGGCGCGGCGTGCAGCCTTTCTTCGGGGCTTCACCATGCGAAACGTGGTCAAGAATATGGTTATTGCTACATCAATGGTCTGGCACTCGCCGCACTACGGGCGCTCGCCGCACCACACTCGCTAGGTTCGGTCGGCATTTTTGATACAGACGCTCACTGGGGCGGTGGGACGTATTCGTTAGTGGGTGAAAACGAGAAGATCCGCATCGCCGATATCACTGTTTCGGACTTCGACTCGTGGTCATCAAACGAAGAGCGGCACTTCTTGAATCTGGTGCGAACCTCTAATGAGTATCTCGAAGCCGTCGAGGCCGGGTTGGCACATTTAAGAGGTGTAGATGTCCTTATATATAACGCTGGGATGGATCCCTTTGAAGGCTGCGGGGTCGGTGGTCTGTCGGGCATAACCCTTGAGGTACTAACCAAGCGCGAGCAGATGGTGGCACAGTGGTGCAGCGAGACATCGACCCCAGTGTTGTTCGTGTTGGCCGGCGGCTACACGGGCCCGAAACTAGACCTGGATGGCGTCGCGCGGCTGCACTTGATCACAATCAATGCCTTTGCAATCTTTTCTCATAGCCCCGTGACGGACTCAAAATACGAGGGTTAAAGACCACGTCAACACGATCATGATAACGCTCTTGCAATGCTGGCGACTGCGCTCTTCTTCATTCTGACTGAAAACCGTAACGACAGACTTTCAAGTCTTAAGGCTGGTGGTCCAACCTCGGTAGAAGACGTCGCCGATTTGATCGAGTCTGCCGCGAGTGCATGGTCGAACTCACGGGCTCATTTAACGGCAACTCAATAATGCCGTTTGGGCGTTACCAGGGCACGACAATCAGAGAACTCCCGAGTGATTACATCGACTGGATGTTTGGCAAGTTCGAGTCGTATTACTCGGTTATGCAGATGCTCAAAACCTCTGAGAAGACTGTCATCGGAGTTTTACGCCGATAGCCGAATAAATTGAGGCGACGCCGGGAATCAAACAGCCGTTTGACCATTACGAATCAACGCTGTAACAGCAAGAATGACGCACAATGATCCCAATTTTTGGGCAGCGACGGCAGACCATCGTCATCTCAAATCTTCTTGTGCCAAAACTGATAGACCGTCTATGAACTTTTTTACACCGATGGCACAGGCAACTAGTTATGCGTGAATTGTTCCATCTGGCATTGTCGCATTCGTGAGGATGGCACCTGTAAAATAGGCATCCGTGAGATCGGCACCTAAGAGGTTGGCACCGGCGAGGTTGGCACCAGTGAGATTGGCACCAGTGAGATTGGCACCAGTGAGATTGGCACCAGTGAGATTGGCACCAGTGAGATTGGCACCAGTGAGATTGGCACCAGTGAGATTGGCACTGGCGAGATTGGCGCGTGCGAGGTTGGCATCGGTAAGGTTGGTGTCTCGGCGCTCCTCTCTAACTATGGGGTCGCCGTATAGAGCCGACAGATTGGCGCCTGACAGATTGGCGCCTGAGAGGTTGGCGCCTGAGAGATCGGCACCTGAGAGGTTGGCGCCTGAGAGGTTGGCATCCATAAAGTTGGCACCCATGACGTCGGCACCTGAGAGATCGGCACCTGAGAGGTTGGTTTCTAAATCTACGGGGTCGCCGTATAGTGCCGACAGATTGGCGCCTGAGAGGTTGGCAAAATAAAAGCATGCGTCCTCGAGGTTGGCGCCTTCAAGGTTGGCGTTCATGAGGTTAGCGAATGCGAGGTTGGCGCCTTTAAGGTTGGCATTCATGAGGTTAACGAATACGAGGTCAACCATTACGAGGTAGGCGCCTCCGAGGTTGGCGCCTGCGAGGTTGGCGCCTTTAAGGTTGGCGTCGTCGACGTCGGCGCCTACGAGGTTGACGCGTGCGAGGTTGGCATTGGTGAGATTGGCGCCTACGAGGTTGGCGCCTGCGAGGTTGGCACCGGTGAGGTCTGCGCGTGCGAGGTTGGCACCTACGAGGTTGGCACCAGTAAGGTCGGCGCCTACGAGGTTGGCGTCGTCGACGTCGTCGTCAACGTCAATCTGTTCGTCGTCGATATCGGCGCCTACGAGGTTGGCGCGTGCGAGATTGGCATCGGTGAGATTGGCACCGGTGAGATTGGCACCTACGAGGTTGGCGCGTGCGAGATTGGCATCGGTGAGATTGGCACCGGTGAGATTGGCACCTACGAGGTTGGCGCGTGCGAGATTGGCATCGGTGAGATTGGCACCGGTGAGATTGGCACCTACGAGGTTGGCGCATGCAAGGTTGGCATCGGTGAGATTGGCACCAGTGAGATTGGCACCTGAGAGGTCTGCGCGTCCAAGGTTGGCGCCCCTAAGGTCCTGTTGCGGTTCAATTTTGAAGCCGTCTACAATCACACAAAAACCCTACCACTACAAGTTTTTTGCAATAAAGCCAAATGACCGGGCTTGTCACAGTTTTGAATAGGTCGTGCGTTTTGTCGAATTGAACTCGACAAGGAGGCACGACATGACAACATCCGAGAAAAACCGAGGCGCAGCATCAGCTGGGTCTGCCCAACCTGCGGTAGCGGCATCGTTCTGCACAGCAGGGTGCAGCACCCGCCCACCTGCCGCAACCCGCAAAGTCACTCGTCACGTACCGAAGAAATGGTGCGTATATAAGGTATGAATACTTGCCCAACTTGCGACTCGCCCCTCATACCCATTATCTATGGCTTTCCGAGCGCCGCAACGTTTCAGCTTGCAGCGGCCGGCATATTCCGGCTGGGCGGGTGTGTGATAACCGGGCCCGACATGGACAATGCTGCCTGCACGCAGTGCGGATGGGTAGGTCGGCTGGATGCCTGATCCCTCACAGGATCGGTTGACTCGTGCGTTGACACCTATCAGTAAGCAAGTTTGAACATAGACCTACAACCGAAAGGCACAAATCATGGAAATCTTCATCGGGCTAGCCGCAGGCGCAGCAATCGCGCTGTTCGTAATTATGGTCGCGCAACGATCAAACAACGCCATGAGCCAGACGTCTTCATCTGAGGTAAAGGAAGCCTTCGCCGAGGCGCTAGCAGCACTGCACGAGACGGCCAAGGCTGAGCGCAAGGAAGCCATTGATCTCGCGATGCAAGAGGCCGAAAAGCAACTGACCCGGAAGGAAGAATCAATTGAACGGGGCATGAAAGCGGTTAGCGATGTTGTGAAACAGCAGGTCGACGACCTTGAAAAGGAAGTGCGCCAACTACGTGAAAGCAATAAGGAAAGCTACGGGAATGTCGACCAGTCGATGGACAAACTGGCTGAACAGACTGGGAAGCTAATTGATGTGCTCGGCAACAATGGATCGCGCGGTCAATTTGGCGAACGGGTAGCCGAAGACGTCATCCGCAAGGCTGGCTTCATTGAAGGGATCTCGTACAAGCGCGAAGACCGCGAAAGTGTTCAGGGAGGCCGACCAGACTTCTCATTCGAGATCCCGCCGGATCAGATTTTGTTTTTGGATTGCAAGTTTCCCCTCGACGCTTATAAGAGATACATAGAGGCAGGTACTGACGCGGAGAAGAAGCTTCACCTGGATGCGTTTAAGACGGCAGTCAAATTGAAGGTGACGCAGTTGCAGAAGCGCGAGTACGTCGAAAAGTCGTCACGAAAGAGTATTGACTATGTGTTGCTTTTTATTCCAAATGAGACAATCAGCAACTTCATTCAGGAGAAATACCCAGAGTTGGTAGACGATGCTCTTAATAACAAGGTCGTGTTCTGCTCGCCCTTAAATCTTTACGCCTTTTTGGCAATTGTTCGCCAGGCAAATCAGACTTTCCAAACCGAGAAGGCAACTGGCCAGATCTTGACCCTGCTAGATGCCTTCAATAAACAGTGGGCTGAATATACGAAAGAACTAGGCGGCGTTCTCGCGAAATTTAACGGCTTTCAGGAAGGCTTGGTTTCGGTTATCTCCGGAACTCGCTTCAAGAAATTGGGAGTTGCGGTTGGAAAGATGGACGCCCTTCGTCGTAAGCAAGGGATCCCCGATGCTCCCCTGGGCGTACTCGATGGTGACGACGAACTGGACGAGGCTGGCGACGAGTAAGACTTAGGCCTTAGGCCGCAGCGCCAAATGTTTTATTGGCGTTGCGCTTCGCAGTGTTGTACGAACGACTGACCGTCTCGCGGGTGACACCAAGAATGCGTGCTGCTTCGATCGTGGTTCGCCCCTCCAGACCGCAGAGACGCAGCACCTTCTGTTGAAACAGAGGGAGACTGCTCATGATCTCGTCAACTAACAATGCATCGTCTACCTGATCGGTGCTCTCATAGACCTGGCGTTCGTGAATGCGCGCCATGTCGTGTGCGGAGTGCTTTGCATCGAGTGACTTGCCAACGCGAGTGTGCCTTGCTCCCTCGCCGCGTTGCGCTGCCTGACGGCGACCGAAGTCGGTAACGATGTTCGCGAAACGTAGACCCGAATAGTTGATCGGGCACGGGTGCTTGATGACCACTTTCTCGTAGTTTCCGCATAAGATCACGACTGCGTAGGAAACGACATCTTCGACTTCAGAACCCTTGTAGGTCTGGTTGCCGCGGAAACGTTTTTTGAATGCCCGATAGAAGATCGTGATGTACTCGTCACGGGAGAGTTGAAGGGGGTTGACGGGTTGGAAGTATGTGGTCATGGGTCCTCTTTCTTTGGGTCTGTGGTTTGTGGAATCTGGCGGTTCTTGGCTTAATTGTTACTTTATTAAAGGGGTGTGGCGGGGTTTCTGCCATACTCCCCTATCTCAATATGCTTAATGTACAAAACCGACAGACAGAATATTTTGCTCTTAAAGTGCTACCAGTGGTTAATGTCGTTTCATACTATAACACACGGCTAGTTACTTGTATAGTACATCTTACTAGATAGATTAGTCAAGTCGGCAAACCAAACGCCCGTAAGGGATTTGTTAACCGATTCGTCGAGTTGGCACTCGAACGATGGCTAAAATGGCTTCCGAAGTTCGAAATCTGGCTGCTAATCAGACCATATACGAGGTCCCAGCACTACCCCCATTTAGGGGGTTCGTGTACGATTACACCTATCGAGCCATCGTGCGTATTTAGTTTGAATGTATGACGAACCCATCTGCTACCCCCGCCGACAGCCAATTTCCGGCCAATTTTCACGTGGCCGTTGATATTGTGGCCCTCACTATTAAGCGAGGCCTGCTGCAGGTGGCAGTGGTTCAGCGCCAAGGTCCCGAATCGTGCATTTCTGTGGATGGCGGACCGGCGCGCTTGACCGCCAGATCAAGCCACGACTATGCCCTACCGGGCGGTCATGTGCACTGGCAGAGCGAGAGCTTGAAAGAAGCCGCCCAGCGCGAGCTCTTTGAGGAAACCCACATTGAAGTGTCGCTAGACGACCTCGAGCAGATCGGTGCATACGGCGACCCGGGACGCGACCCACGGCCGGGCCGCACGATCAGCATCGCATATGTGGCCTTCCACCCCGAGTTCTCCTCCCCTTTCGCGGGCAGCGACGCAACTAATGCCAAATTCATGGATGTGATCGACCTACTAGCCGAGCCGAACAAACTCGAGTTTGATCACCGCACGATTCTTAGAGATGCCATTACCAAAGTGCGCGACTTGATGGAGCGCACCCCAATAGCGCTTAAGTTCTGCCAAGAGACGTTCACGCTTCTCGAGCTGCGCAATGTCTACGAAGTGATGTTTCACAGGGCCTACAACGCCGACCGCAGCGACGCCAAAACCCAAAGAGACGCAGAACGAATTAGACGCTTTGATCAAACTCAGGGTGACAGCCCGCTAAAAAAGGTAATTGATCAGTTCTCTCTGCTTTCATTTAACAACGAGACACGAAGTGAGCAAGGTTTCGCGTCACGGCCGAAGGGGCTCGCGTCGAACAGGCAGGCGTCTTCGGAATATGCGGTTGTTGACAAGATTCAGAAATTACTCACGGACGAATTTCGTAAGCCATCGGGCGATAGACCAGTATTCAAAAATTCATTTGACCCTGCAAACTTTCTGCGCAAGGCAACAGCCATTGAAGGTTTTCTTGAACCGATAAATGGACGAACCCAAATCGGGCCATCTGGCACTGGCAAACCGGCCCAGGTATACAGACGCGGGAAGGCAAAACGACTCGACCCGCCGCTGATCGTTGAACGCAAGCCTTCAAGTAAACCCAAAACCCGATAGTTGACTTTAGGGTATAGTCTCGGCAAATGGAACTAAACGCAAAGGATCTGAAGGCCTTCTTCCAATTTGATGTAAAGAAATTGGATCTGTTAAACACGTACTTCGGCGATTTCGAACCCAGATTACGTGACCGAGAAAAAGATAAGCATGGCAAATATATCGATAACGGTTTTACGGGAAAGTACTTTGAGCAATACGCGAAACTTTCGTCACCATATTCTTTTGATGGCAATGACATTGCTGCCGTAACATGCCTGTCAATTCGATTTGATAATCACATGGTTGGAAGTATTTCTGCTCTGAAATCTAAATTAGATACATTAATTAAAAAACTTCCTGCTCCAGGTAAGCCAATTTGGGAAGTAAGCGAAGATGTATTCAAAAAAACATCCGAGCTGTCACAGATCTATGATTTACTGCGTGACCTTGATCGGGTAGGATCAGTAACTGCTTCGAAGTTACTTGCTGCAAAGCGGCCGTACCTTGTGCCGATTCGAGACACAGAAGTGGCCAAGTTATTTGGTAATCCGAAGGTTTGGTGGATTCCGTGGTTTGAGGCGATGCAAGATAAAGGTCTAAGGGATTGCCTTGAGAAATACCAGAAGAAAGCTAAGTTGCCGCACGTCTCGCTTCTTCGAATCGCAGACGTCATTTTGTGGATGTCAGCCACCCGGTAAGTTGGCGATTTAGTAACTGCGTTACACCCATAAGTCATAATTGCCTCAGTCCAATTGCACGTTTTCACTTCGGTGAATGCGTGCAATTTCTTATTTACGGGAGGTTTTATGGATATTCGCGCAGCAATTGGCCTAACTCAAGAGATGGCCAGGTACATCAGCACCATCCATATGTCGAACGACAGCCCGACGGTACCGCATTGCGTGGCCTGCGATCAGGCGTACCCGTGCCCAACCGTCCAGTACTCGCAGACCATTGAGGCGATCACCGTTGTCGCCGCACGACGCCCGAAGAGCGGCGAGCCGCTGCACCGCTCACGCGAAGAGTGGGTGACAGTGGCGCTTCAGAACATCTCGCTGTGCTGTGGGGCGATTTTCGACCAACGCGGCGAAGAGTATTCGGGCATTTTTGAGCAGCTGTTTGTGCTGCAGGGCCTGACGGGCATAATTCAGACTGGTTACGGCGAAGAGGCTCACACCATGATTAAGGTGAGCCTGATCCATCCGGATGCGGCCGAGCCGGTGCCGCTGTGGGCTCTGCACGCCGACTTGTTGCGCCAGAATCTGAGTATCAGCCTGTGGTTGTCGCCATCAGACACCATGTTCACTAGGTCATTCTTGGTCGACATCATGTGCAAGATCATGCAGCCGCTCGAGGTCTCGCAGATGTTGGATTGGTGGAAAGAGCCAGATATTTCGCCGGCCTGCAAGGTGGATTACCTGCTACCACAGAATGGCAAAGTTGTGCTCGACGTGATCACGACCCTGGTCTCAGCCACGGTTGAGGCCACCGCCGATACCAAGCCGGAGCTGGTCGTTGACTGGGACGACTGGGGTAGGGACTGGTAGCCAGTATGGGCTTTGGCCTTGTTTTGGGGCACGTTTGTAACAAGTTCGTGCGTTTGGAACTTAACCCACGAATTGCCATGCGTATGAACATATGTTCGCCTACACTCGCAAATCCACCCCAAGCCCACTGACCCCAAACAGAGCGGAGACCCAAAATGAGCAAGAAACTTGAAGATGTTTCGGGCAACGAACCTGAAATGATTGAGCGCGATTTCTACGCGGCAATCCACACAGCGGGTCTCGACAGTTTGATACCACCAGACTCGGTGCGCGCGTTAGACGCAGGGTTACCTGGCGTCAACATTGGCGTCAACTCATTGCAGTACATGATCGCCCAATTTCTCAAACTTGAACTTACGAAGACATCGGCACCATCGAGCGAAGCGACGAAGAAATCAAACCCCCTACTCGAGCAGGCATTCGAAGAGTGTCACTCGACGATCGTCGGATATACCCCATCGCGGTTGTTGGTAAAGGATGCATCATGACAATTGATATCGGCACAATCCCCGAGAGCGAACTCGACCTACTCGTATCGGCGGTGCGGTTTGTTGAACCATCAGAAGAGAACGGTTTCGGCTTACTCGTCACCTGTGTCGATGGCATTCGTACCTGGCAGATGAACATGAACGACATGTGGATTACGATCCGCGGTGAAAAGCACTCGTTCGAGGGATCGTTCGTGATTCCAGGCCGGTTGTTTGTTGGGTCAGCGGCATTCGGCGACGCAGACCACAGTTGCAACATCTCGATCGAAGGCAACATTGCAGTCGCTACTGCGCCATCTGGCTCGCAAATGAAGCTAGAACTGATGAGCAAAGTTCCAGAACTCAAGACTTTCACAGAGAACGAAACCGTCACCGCAGAGGTTTCATTTAGGGAGTTTCAAAAAATCTGTTCATTACTCGGTGACGCACCAATGGACTTCAGCGACTACAAAAAGATGTACTCCGAACCACCAGTCGGCAGGGTATGTGTTGAAGAAGGCGTTGTGCGGCTAGAGAGGTCGTGGGCGTACGTGAACTGCCCAGACACAGTTGTTTCTGTACCTGCAAAGACAAGCGGTACGGGCACTTTTGAGATCTGTCATACGTTGTTAGACGGCGCAACTAATCGCATCTTTTTACCGGGCGACCCAATCACGCGGATCAGTTTTGACCCAGTACAGGGCGAGTACATGCACTTGCGCGCAGACCATTTGTCACTGCACCTCGACCGCAGGGTTGACGGTTCGGCGAAGTTCTTCCCGTTGGTTAAGGAGTACCTCAACGAACGCAAGATCGAACATCAGGTTCATGCTGGCGGTCTAATCGCGGCGAACTACAAAGACACCGTTATTCGGATGCAGTTATTTGACGGGCCAGACCCGATCTTGCATTGCACGGTCACGGCTTTGTACAACGTGCGTTCGACAGTCGCGTTGATACGGCAACTCAATGAGTTCAATGCAACCCGCATCGGGACGAGCGTGTGGTTGGATAACGGGATGATCGTTATTGGCGCAGACATGCGTTGCAGCACAACAGGCAAGTTGACACCGATCTTGGACAGTCTGGCGCGCGAGGCGTGCGACCTGGGCGACTTTCTCAAACCCACCTTTGGCGGGACTACATCACCAAGCGCAACATGATCCATGCGCTTTTTATACGTCCGCGATGCACTATATAACAACTACAAAATCTGAACGCCAACGCAAAAATCTAAAAAGGTTTTACTCCCACCGCATGTGTCTTCCAGAACTGCCCAGGGTATTGTTCTCGAGCAGCGGTAATAACTGCTTGTAAAAAATCAAAACGATCAACATCAGAATTCCCGGTTTGACCAATTATGGTCTCCCTTAATGGATGATGGCTTGAAACTAGGAAATCATTTCTTTTCCTTAATTGATCCACATAAGTAAGATCTGGCAAGTTAGCGAACTTGCCAGATAGGCCGCGATTACATTCCTTACAGGCGAGCACGAGGTTCCAAATACCGTCTAATTTTTCTAAGATCCCATGTCGCTGCAAGACATGGGGGAAGACGTGATCGACGTCGGCAAGATCGGGGTCATTAACAGCAATTGAAATATCCCGAAAACAATAGAAGCAAGCCCCTTTCTGATATCCGTTTAAAGCGGCTCGAGCGCTAGTAACTGCAACTCGTTCATTCTTTTGAACAACCTCGAAATCTCCATTACCATCATTAAATTCGATTAGGCACGGCGCGAGATTCATACCCCATGCAGTCTCCACAAGTCTCCAGCGCGCCTCAACCTCTTGCATGTAACTACTCACTCCTGCTTGCGCGAATGATAGAAAATTATCCGCAAGGAGTATGCGCTTTGAGGTTTTTCGCTCATCTAAAAAAAACTGATTATCAATGTTTCCTTGGCCAAGAACATGGAAAGCATCGATTACGTTCTCGAAGCCAAGCCGAATCGTCGTAGCTATTAGATCGGATTGTGCGATGCTCCCATTGTTGAATTGTCGACAGGCATTGAGAAACTGACTTTGATCACGTGTCGCTTGACGATCTTCAAGTTTTAGATGCTCGCAAATATACTGTGAGAATGGGCCAGCTAAGTCATCTATTGCTACTGCTTGCGTTCCTTGATACGCAAAACCAAGAACGCTTTTAGCAAGTGCAAATTTGTAGGATGCCGAATTTCTACCAAAAAGCACGACTCCACGTAAAGTCGCCGCCACTGACGGATCTAGAAATTTAAAAATCTGAGACTCAATAAAGTCCACCATCATGTCATAATAGTTCTATGTCATTAGGAAACGGGAAACTTGTACGAGACCGAATTCCAGAGATAATTACAGAGACTGGTGGCAGCCCGCAAGTATCCACATTGTCTAGCTCGGAATATCGCATCGCTTTACACAATAAATTGATTGAAGAGACTCACGAACTTATTGCCGCAGTTGGGGACGACCAGATAGAAGAACTCGCAGATATTCTTGAGGTAATTATTGCGATCGCAGATGACTTGGGATCAGATTTTGCTTCCGTTCAGCTGGTTGCAATTGCGAAGCGAGAGAAACGCGGAGCTTTTAAGTCGCGTATTTGGCTTCACACAGAGTAGGAATACAAATCCTCGCCAAATATGGCACAAAAGGCTTCGGCCCGGTACTTTCGCACCGGGCCGAGCAACTTGCTGGAGTAGAGAACTTCTAGCTCTCTTCGGCGTCCTTGCCGGTCTCGAAGAAATTCGCTCTGTCGTTTGCAATCATCTGGCGCTTCTTCTCGCGCATGTTCGACATGTTGCGAGACATGCTTGCCATGCCCTTTTGTACGCCGTCGGACGAATGGCTGAACGATTGAGTCGAACCGGCATGCATGCCGAGTCTGTCGGCATCTGCGTATGCCTCGAGTGCCGCGGATAGGTAGACGAATGTCCAGCCGTTTGCTTCGCACAACGAGATCAAGTCTTTGACCTGTTGCAGTGAGTACTCGGTGCTCTGGTTCTCTGCGCCATCGGTGACCGTGACGAAGACGACGTCTTCTGCGGGAAGACCGGCGGTTTGGCGTGCGACTTGGTCGGCGCGAGCCTTGCCGATGAGGCGGCCGGTTGCGTCGAGCAACGGTGTGCCACCACGTGGCTGGTACCTGGCTCGCTCAACGTCAGTCATCTCGGCGATCGGGATGCCGGACACGATTACCTCTGCTGGGTCTTGAGAGTCGAACTGCACGACGGTGATGCGGGCATCCTCGCCATTTGTGCGTTGCTCGCGGATGAAATTGTTCATTCCACCGACTACATCATCTGCGATCGACTCCATCGAGCCGGAGCGGTCGAGAAGGACGTAGATGTGGGTGTGCTTAATTGGCTGTGAATTGGTCATGATTATTGCCTTTCGTTTGTGGTGTTCTATCTACACGCACAAAGTCCGCCAAAGTGTGCAGAAACCTGCTGTGGCGTTTAAGGTTCGGTCTATATACGCCACCGTAAGGTTTATATGTTGTTTTCTTCCTGGTATTTTTCTGCTGCATCCATTGCCTTTTGCATCATCAGCGTTATCGGGAGGAACGCCGCTGCTTTTTCCCCATATATTTCGCCATTTGTATCAATGGCGTTGCGGATCATGCGCTCGACCACATCCTCGTTGAAGATCGCATAGATTTGTTTCTCCCATCCGGTGATCAATGGTTCTATATTTTCGTTGTCGTCGCCAAATGTTTCCGAGGGTGCCGTCATCATGGTTAATGTGACCCCACCTTTGCCTTCAAACCGCATCAAAACATCGTCTGACTCATCATCGTTTTCAGTACTCATATATGCTGCTGTGCCTTTCTTCAGGAACCAAATCGGATTGGCCGTGGGCCTGGCCGTTACGCCGCGTAACGGTTGCCGATCGCGCTGACGCAATACCCGACGTCTAACGGGTTTTGCTCGTGCCACTCGGTGACCGCGGTGAACTGTGCGTCGGTCTCGGATTCTGATTTGCCGAGGATTTGCGCGTGCCACTGGATTGCGTCGAACGAGTACATCATCGACGCGACCGGACGTGCGTTACGGATGAGGTGGAGTGCCTCGACCGGGTCGTGACCCTGAGTGATCAAAGTTGTGAACGCCGCTGATGGACCTCTATTGACGCCCATGTGACAGTGGACCATGATCTTGCGACTTGGGTCTTTGAGGATCTCTGCCGAAGTTGCTGCTATCGCCTCGAACCAACTTGCGTCGCGAGTGCCGCCGTCATCATCAACGCCCAACCAGTGGTACTTGATGTGCGGTGCGTGTGCGTGGACGAAAGACTCGTCGGAACGCTCACACCGCATGTCCATGATGTCGGTGATGCCCGCCTCGACCCAACCTTGCAACTGCGGGAGTGCCTTGGAGTGATGGTCTGAGAGATCACCGGAAACCGCGATCTGCGGGGTTGCCCAACAAACCGTGCGCCAAATTGCGCCTGCGTTGCCGGGACGTGCCTTTGGGTTGTAACCAAAGAGGTGGTGGGGTGTCTGTCTTTTTCGCATCTGTATTGATCTGCCCTTCTTGTTACTTCTCATACGCACAGATGCCGCTGGTGTGTGCGTCACGCCTATATAGAACGTTTAACCCACTAGACAGCTGGCCAAACCAGCCCAACCGAAAGGCACACCATGTCAGTAGCAATCCTTGAACACGCGGCCATTGGCCGGCCGATTACTCGACTCGGCGCATCGATCTATCCCATTTATTTGCTTGGGCAACCACTGCCCTTCTGTTTCACCACTGGCATCACGGCAGACGTGACCGTTTCTGAAAAGACGAATGCCGAGGTGCCGACGCTGCAGGTGACAAACCGCGGTGGGCAACCGGTGCTGATACCCGAGGGACAAGTTCTCGACGGCGGCCTACAGACCCGCACAACGAACGTCAGCATTCTCGTGCCTGCTGGGGCCACGATCGACATCCCCGTGAGTTGTGTTGAGGCTGGCCGTTGGGGCGGGTCAAGTGGGTTTAATGACTCGAACCGCAAGACCAGCCGGCGGGTGCGACGCGCGAAACAGATGGGGGTGCGCGAGAACGTTAAGTCTTATGGTTCGCGCGAGTCAGACCAAGGCGATGTGTGGGGTGCGGTGAGCAGCGAACTAAGCAGGCGTAACGTACACAGCTCGTCGTCGAACTTTCGTGATCTCGAAGGTGTGATGAACGATGATCGCGAAATTGCGGGGGCGATTGAAGACCTCGTTGGGCGCGGGCCGATGCCAGAACAACGCGGCATCGTCGTGACACACGGGGTGCGCGTGGTGAGTGCCGAATTTTACGCGACCAGCGAGGCGTTGCGGTGCAACTGGGAAGCACTCGTGCGCGGGGTGATCCTGGATGCCCCAGGCCACGAGGTCCCTCGCCCATCGGCCACAGCGGTGCTCAAGTTTCTGCGCCGGATCGCGACCGGTGAAATCATTACGGCACCGGGTGTTGGCCTGGGCGTAGAAGAACACATCAAGAACCGCGGTCTCGTGGCGCACGGATTGTCGTGTGATGGCACGCTGGTACACGCCAGTGCGTTTGCTCTGGCCGCGTAAGCGACGCTGAGTTAGTAGTCGCCTTCGTCGGCGCCGCCGAAACTGTCACCGGCACCGTCACTGGGCCCGCTATTTTCGGTATCGCCATCTGACTCGACTTCGTCTGGATCAATCTCATCGAGGTTGTTGCCGTCGACGTTGTCGTCAAGGCCGATGTTGATCAACTCGGAACCACAATTCGGGCACGATATGTCGGCCGCGCCTTCGAAGAAGATCGCGAGCACACCGCAATACGGGCAAACATCGCCGTCTTCAAGTTCTTCGGTTTTCATGTGGGCCTCCCTAGGTACTTCCAAACTATCCAGGGGGTGTAATGCCGCTCAAAGATTCGGTTCACCCCGTTTGGCCGCGTAGTCGCAATTTGAGCATTTCTCGGCCGATTCGGGCATCTCGCCGAGCAAGACGGTTACGACTTCGGCGATAAAAGTTTCGAAACGATCGGGGTCGACATCGACCAGTTCGTGCACTGCCGAGAACCCGCCGTTGAAGACGTCATCAGAGTGGCGCTCGGCATCTGCGATCTCCCACACCATTAGGCCGCGAGTTGCGCCCAGTAGGACTCGGCTTTGCCGCCGAGGTTTATGTTTCCTTGCTCGAGGATAAGGTCAGCCAGTGCTTCCAAATCATAACCATGGCTGCGGTATCGAGGCCGCAATAGCGATACAGGCTGTCGCGCATGCGATCGCGTAACGCTAGGTCGGATCGATTCTGACCGTACAGCATGTCTTGATACGCGCGCATGGCGCCGACACCGTCAGTGACTGCTCCCTCAACAGAGTCGTCAGTTTCAGCGAGTGCACGCTCAATTGCAGAACCGCCCGAAACCAGTGTCTGGTATGGATCAATTGGTTTTCCATCGCTGCCAGTCTTGTAATACAACGAGAACCATGGGTCTGACCACAAGTGCTCGGCGTCGGACCAAATCGAATCGAGAACCCGCTTGATGCCGTGGCCACCCTTCATTGACGGGTGGGCGTAGTATGCCTGCGAAAGATTCAGTAAGTCAACGATTCGTTTGCCCTTCGACTTATCCTCTTCACCGATGGCGGGCTCAATGCCGACGAGCCCTTCCATCCACTGCGCAATTTCTGTTGTAAATTGACCACGCTCACGAAGTTGACGCCGAATATGTCGCAAGGTTGTGAGCTCGTAGCCGCTCCAGATCAAGACAGTTCCGTCGTTGCCGATTGCCTTTTTGAGTTCGTGCACGAACTCATCATTTGGGTAGACGTCATTGAGATTCAGCCATTCGTGATGAACTAGCTCGGTTGCCGCTGGTGTCTTCAATGTGTGGCAGCTGAACTGAAATGCGGCGATCTCATACGGCTTCATGCCCGAAAGATATGGGACGGGAATGCGCGAAGCCTCGAAGTCAATGAAGTGCAATGGGTATGTCATTTCTCCTAGTTTTTTACCAAGTTCAATATCAATGACTTCTTTGCCAGATCGCAACGAATCAACTTGATTGCGTCGTGGCGGGCCATACGACTTGCCGTTCGCGAGATAAGAATCTGGTAAATCGATCAGTTGTAACTCTCGTCGCTCAATACGAACGGCAATTGCTTCTTTCAGTTCCGCACTGCCGTTGCCGGCACGGTAAAGATCAATCAAATTGTCGCCACGTGCGGGAGTCTCACCCCAACATTCGGCGAAGCCGTCTCTCACCGCATCAGCGTCGCGATATTCGCATGTCTTACACAGAGATAACCCGAGTTGTGGCATGATGTCTTGACGGTTGCCATCGAGAAAGTCGAGCAACTCGGCAGCCTTGGCCTTAACCAAAGGCATTAATTGATCAACACACTCGCGAACGTCAATAAATTCGAGAAAGTTATCAGCACGAAGCGCGTCAATATCTCCGGTGTAGACCGCACGAGGCAAAGAACGGTCTCGATCTTCGGCATCTTCAAACAAGTCAATATTTGAATAAATAGCGTCGACGCTGCACGACTTATTTTGATTGACTAAGCACAATCGAGCTTCAACAGGGACACCTGGAAAGCAAAGCTCAGCGACCATGACCTGGAATGTGATGTCAAGCATGTAAGGAAGCCAATCACTAACGACTTCAGAAGACTTCTTACTGAAGAACTGACTTGCGTCCCCACTCTTCACGCTCTTCGCCTTGATTTCGGTCAACACCACACGGTCTTTAAACTGTTCAAAACCGTCGACGCGAGCAAAAAAGCGACCTGATGTCAATGTTTTTTCAAAGACAGCGTGCGGATTCACTTTCATCACCGCATGAACGATGGCCTCGACCATGAACCCACCTTCGGCGAAGAACTCGAGTGCCGCGTTGTCTTTCAACGTATTGGGATAACCGAGTTTCTTGTACTTGAGCTTAAACGGACAGACATAACCAAGTTTGAAGTCAGACTTGGTGAGGTGATGCTGGGTCATAAGTTCTCTTTCGATCTACAGACTTCCTGTACTCGCTAAGGGCCAACCCAAATCTCAGGAGTTGTCTTAGGCATATCGCGAACTGTACACCAATCAGGCATAGTTCGGAATGTGGCTATCAGGGGCAAAAACTTAGCGTCATTACTTTTTGCAGGTAACAACGCTTCAGTCGCCAACTTCACCCAGCGATTTCAGCGTTCGCCCCGATGGCACGTTGTGTTGCACGGGACCGCCAGGGAAGAATCCTCGCAACGAAATCTGGTTAGGTGCTACTAGATGCTATGGGAGCAATGCTTGGAGACTATTTCATCCCCATCCACTTGCCGAGTTTGTTGCGGCGTCCTAATCGCGCGAGCGAGATGCCGGTTGCTTTAGCGCACACCGCAATACGGGCAGACATCGCCGTCTTCAAGTTCTTCGGTTTTCATGTGGGCCTCCCTAGGTACTTCCAAACTATCCAGGAGGTGTACTGCTAGTTGAACCCGGAAACCCTGTCACACCCATATGGGATAATAAGAGGACCTTGTTGGTTGAGGAGTCTTTAGATATGACCTACGACGTCTACGACATCATCGAACAAGGAACACCATGTGATTTTTGTGGACAACCTGTTGAGTTCTTCGACGACGACTGGGTGCGCTGCCCGAGTTGTGGGGCCGAATACTCAAATATGGATTACATAGCCGACGACATCAACGTATCCGACGACATCAACGAATCAGGCCGTTTCGAAGGCTGAACGCCAACACCATCATCGACTCAATTTGACAGGAGCAGGATTGAACAAGTATCGCGTTTACATGGATTTATACGACGAGTTAGACACCGAGGCAGATTCACCTTTAGAAGCGCTCGAGCACTTTCGAATGGTTCTTCAGCTCTTGACACCGGACGAGTTCATAAATTTGTCCACGTTTACGGTCGATGACTTGACGAACAATTGTCGAACAGAAATTAATTCGTAAGATTTCTGGATTATCGCGCAACATACCTCTTAGGCGCAATCAAGTTATGACTCGTCGCTATCGCCGTGCCCCGCCATCCGATACTTCATGCATGGTTGTCCACACGTCGGATAGTGCGCGGTGGTATGCGTCGCCACGAGAAACCGCAACACGGTCCTTAAAGTTGGTGTAGTCGAGCATGTCAACAGTTGTCGAGAGCCAGAACTTTAAGGTCTCATCCTTGACGCTGACTCGATACGGGTAATCGTTCTCTGGTGTTTTCTCAACCGGGGTCTCAGCGAGCTCGGCTAGAACCTCCAGCGATTGCGCGTCGCGGGCGCGCACGACGACCAGATTAAGGTCATCGTAGTGTCGCACAGCGCTGACGAATCCGGTTTCAGTAAAAATCCACATGAATGATGTCCTTTGATTGGGTTAGTGGTTGCTGGTATCTAAAGACTGCCTATCTTCGAATGCTCTGTCAAGCGTTTCAACTCAGAAACCCAATGCGCCTAAAACCCAATTGGATGTGAAATCTAGCCTCACTGCCGTTACATACCCGTATACGCACACGAGACCCAAAAGTGTGACCTATGGATGCCGGCGCACTCGATCACGTCAGGTCACAGAAAGGGGTCTTGCGTGCGTAATTGGAGAAGATGGAATGGCTTGAAAACCCCGACTACGCGGAACTCGACCGTGGCGCACCCCGTGACAACATCCGGACGGAGAGCACTTTAGTTCTCTGCGACGAGACCATCGGACCTAACCAGTTCAACCTCTGGGCAACCGTGAACGGCGCAGGCGATTTGGTAATTTCGGGCCAAGACTTGGGTCCGAGAGTTCAGGAGATCTTTGGCGACAGCGACTACGAGTGGTCGCACACCGTGCCATGCGCACACGTACCGGCATTCTTAGAGATGTTGGGTGGTGCACCTGGCCTCGCAGCACTCACGGTGCTTGAAGGATATGTAGGCAAAAAGAGTTACGGGATCGGTGCGGTACTTACCGAGGCGTCGAAGGTAATGCCTATCGAGTTTTGGAGCTGGGCATGACTTCAATGTGCCGTTTCAGGGAAGACTTTGGCTATTACGCGCGGCCAACTGCCACGCGGCAACTCTTATCCCCCGCATCATAAAACGACTCACAGAAAATATTTTTTGGTACCTAGGTAGTAGGTACCAACCTGAGGTCGACGTCGGCCTCTGTTAGATCAACCAACGATCACGGCTGACGCGATGCAACTTCGGACAGGGTGCAGAGATCCTCAACCATTGCGCGGTAGTCGCTGCTCTGTGCCA